>Ga0315541_1000919_pt1 | contig 29405 bp, 22 predicted proteins | sample SalMarSW160190MG_FD_203095 | JGI IMG/M metagenome (GOLD analysis project Ga0315541, IMG submission 203095) | Salt marsh sediment microbial communities from the Plum Island Ecosystem LTER, Massachusetts, United States - Salt Marsh Sediment SW1601-190 ...
TCCTCCATAGTGTTCTTGATTGATCTGGGTCTCCATCGGCCGCGGGCAAACTGACGACAACTGCAAAACCGACATCTGTAAAAGCATCCACGGGAGGAAACAATGCTCGTGAACTTCTTTGGTGCCATGTTTGCTCCAGCAATAACGGAATGATACTCCATGTCAATTAACTTACGGTCTGGGAACGGGAGGCAGTCCAAATCCCCTATTAGAGGTCTGTCGAGAGTGGAGATTATGCTATTCTTATATCTGAAAGTAATCCCTAGAACGTCCTTTAGCTTTCCTTTGTTTTTCAGACAATTTACCAGGTCAATGACAGTATTTTCTCCCTCTCCTCGAACAATGATATCAACGGAAGGATGTTTTCTCAGAACTCGCTCAGAATTGAATGTCGCATAATAGTTGCCAAACACTATGATAATGTTAGGATTTTTCTTTTTTACTTCATTACTAATTAAAGCGGCTGTACGACCAGAACTTGCAAATGTTGAAAAACCGAGAATATCAGGCGCTTCTTTCTCTATCCACTTAACTGTCTCTTCTATTGTGAAACCTTTCGCCGGCTGGTCCAGAACAGAAACTTCTACGCCTCTTTCCTTTAACACAGCAGCCAAATACAGAATGCCTAATGGAGGAAATGAAGCAATACCCTTTCTTCCTTCCCGCTCACCAAGATCTTCATTTGGGCTAGCATTGATAAAAGAAATCTTCATCTCTAGCTTTCCAACCACTTTCAAGTTTTCGTTCGATTACTATTTCTATACACTAAGATAAACTTTTAAACAAATATGAAAACATAAGGCTGGAGTCCTGAAATTCCATGAAAACTTATTTCCACGACAACCCTTCAAGAAAAAATGGGATTTTGCGGGAGAGATCGCCACGAATATTAATAATAGTAATAACCCCATAATATTGGGGAGCTTGTTGGTGGAAGCCGAAGGCTATATTTTAAGAATTGCAACTGAGAAGTGGGTTAACCAGGTTTTCGGTATGGCAATCTACTATACTAGTCTTCGCAGGAGATGGAAGCCTGGCCAAACAATAGTGTTTTTGCACAAGACTAGTGTTGGCGACTCTATTATCGGCTACGGCGTAATAGGAAAAATCTGCGGAAAAGATGAACTTTCTGAAGAGGAAATACGTGAATGCGAAAAACATGGTTGGAAAAGAGCGATAGAATTTAAATACGTCAAATCAGTTGAACCCTTACCAATAAAAGAAACATTCATGAAAGATTTGGGACTCAGCGGAAAATATCTTCATGGTCTAAAGCTCGATGAGGAACAAGTGAATTCGATTATAAGTCAAGCTGAAGGCTTGCAGCATTGAAAGTGGTGACAGCAACTTTTCACTGAGCTGATTACACCAAAAGTCTTAAAACATTCTACTCAGGAATGAGTAGCACGGAGCAAACATAAATGACATATTGCACAAAATGCGGTGCCTCTTTACACTCTACAGGAGAACGCGAGCATTACAGGCGAGTAGAGGATGAATGCTTCGGGATTCCTAGACGCAGCTCAGTCGCGAGTTTAGTCTTCGGCATAATAATCATACTCGTTGGGCTCAGTTTATTCATCCAAGAAGTTTATGACATCGCCATACCATGGTGGCCGCTGATCATAGTCCTCTTCGGTATACTCGTAATCATAGGTGCTCTCTATGGTTTTCGTCGCAGATATTAACACCCTACCTTTCTTTCAATTCGCAGGGAATTCTGCATGTATGACAAATTCTCCAATGATCCCATTGTGAAATCAGTATCCTTGTCCAAAGCCAAAAACCAATTAAGAAAACCAAGTACAATTCGATGAAGGTGTTCTCTGCAAGCGTGTCAATCCCAACTAGAACTAGGAAGGCAGCGATAACAAAGAAGGCATTTAGCACTAGTCGAGTGTAACCTTTGAATTTGAATTGAATGAAGCCTAAAACAATCCCGACCTGCCCGAACAAGACAGTTGGGAAGCCAGTCTGCCCAATGTCCCAACCGCCGAAGAAATAAAGAGTTGTTCCAGCTATGGAGACAAGTGCTCCTGAAAGCAAACCTGTGCATGCAGCACAAAATGTATGGTTGTTCACGTGGATTACATGGGTGGAGTATTTTCCGCAGTCTGGATGGTGTCCTTTCAGAGTAATGGAGATCTTGTGGAGATCAGGATCTTCTGTGTTAGAAATTGGTGGTTTTTTAGTTTTTGGGAAGTCAAAGGTTTGTGAGCATTTTTTTGGAAAGAAAACGGCGATAATTCCTGCCATGCAGATTAGAGTGAAGATTGAGCCAATCAACGGTTTTCGGCAAAGAAGATTTTCTTGGATTGTTGGCGGGTACAGTGTGAGCATGAGTGTTGTGAATAATCCGAAGAGGGAAACGCCGACGGCGAACATTAGAATGAAAATTGGGTTTGTGCCTTGACGCATGAAACATCGCCCTAAAAAAGTGTTTTAAACTGTTTTACGATACCTCTGCCAGCCATGTACCAGTTAATTCTTCTCTTCAATTCATTTCTGGAAAACACTCCTTCAAGCCTTCTTCTCCAAGAACCGTAAAAGCTTCTATAGCATTTGTAGATTTCCTCTTGCACCTCTTTTCTTGACAATGTTTCCGTCGGCATGATCGCATGAACCATGTCGTAATGTGCCCAGTTAAAATCTTCAATCCATCCATTTCGTTTGGCGTTCTCAAAGATTTCGGTTCCGGGAAATGGTGTGAGGATGGCGAAAATGGCGAAGTCTGGGTCTAATTCGTTTGCAAACTCTCTCAAATCCGCGATCGATTTTGCTGTGTCTTTTCTTTCACCTATAATTAGCATCGCTTGGGCGAAGATATCGTTTTCCCTTAGTAGCTTTACAGCTTTTTTTGCATCTTCTGGAGTTATGTCTTTCTTGAAACTCTCAAGGGTTGATTGTTTCGGACTCTCTACTCCAAGAAGAACCCAGCGGAGACCAGCCTTTCGCATCTTGGGCAAGAGTTCTCTGTTTTTGACAACATCGTCGCATCTCAATTGCATGAACCACATTAAATCGTCCGCTATTTCACGTTGAAGAAGTTCATCGGCTAGACTACTTGCCCGCTTGCCTAGGCTGGAATTGTCATCTGTAAGCCAAATGAACCTGCTTCCGTAATTTCTATAGCAAAATTCCATTTCATCAACAACACGTTTAGGTGATTTCGTTCTGAACATTCCTTGCCAATGTCGCCATTGAGTGCAAAATGTGCAGCGATATGAACAACCTCTTGAGCCCTCAATTAATGCATAGGGAGCTTTGCGACCAGCCATAGCTGCAAAATGGTATTTGTGAACAACATCCTTGACGAAATGGTATCCAGGATAAGGTAGCTCCTCTAAATTTTGAATCAATTGTCTATCGGGATTATGAAGCGTTTTTTTCTTGTGTCTGAAAGAGATACCCTTTATACTTGAAAAAGACGATCTCTTATCTGCATTCTTAACGAGTTCTGTAAAGGTTTGCTCTCCTTCTCCTCGAACAATTACATCAATTTCAGAGAATGTTTCAAGGCTCTCTTGGGCTGTTACTGTAAAATGTTGACCTCCCGTAACCGTGAGAATATCGGGGTTGACTTTTTTGGCAGTTTCAAGGGTTCTAGCGATCAAATAAGTGTTACAAGTGGCTAATGCGCTGGAAGCGACAATGGTAGGATTGAAGGATTCTATTTTCCTTTCCAGTCCTTCCCAATCTACCTGCTGAGCGTTACAATCTAACACTTGAATTTCTATGTCTTTGACTTCTCTTTCAAGGTATGCCGCAAGCTGGATAATCCCGTATGGCGGTGGCAGATACTCTCCCATAACAAACCATATGTCCTTTGGCGGTTCTACGAAGAGAACTTTCATTCACTGCATTCTCCCGAAATAATGGTTATGTTCGTCGTCTTTTAAGAATACTGATTGCTGGAAGTTGGATTGACTGCATTAATTTTTGCTCCACAATTCGAATGTATGGAAAATGTTAAAATAACTGAAAGAACCTTACAAGTCAATTAATCAATCAAAGTATTGGAGAAAACAGACTTGGTTTACTGCACTAAATGTGGATTCAAAAACGAAGATGATGCCAAGATTTGCGCCAAGTGTGGAGCGCCGTTGCAGATCTATCGTAGTGAAAGAAAATACCGTTCAGACAACGAGTGCTTCGGATCTCATGAAAGGGACTGGGAACACGAGTGTTTTGGATTACCTCACGCAGGCTCGGTAGCAGGCTTAATTTTCGGATTCATAATAGTCCTCATTGGCATAGCGATAATTCTGGAAAAATCAATCTGGAACTTGCTCTGGCCCTTCATAATAATAATATTCGGCTCGTTAATCATAATAGGCGCTCTCTACGGAAGACGACGCAGATACTAACGATTCTCTCATTTTTACTTTCAAATCTGCGAAATTCACAATCTAGTATGATTAGCAAATCATTTAAATGAAGAACCATTATCTCAAAGCTGATCAGGTGTGACTGATGGTTAGCAGCAAAAAGCGATATTCCAGAAGTACAGGCTGGTTGAGCACCCTTTCTTTTGGATTTTTCCTAATACTCTTCGGCATAATCTGGATCATTACCCCAAACTTCTCTAATGAAGTCATCGACTTTGCGAAAGATTTCCACCTTGAACATTTAACTGAACACATAGTCTTACTTGCTCCAAAAGAGAGTCATCCCGTTGTTTATACTGCGGCTATGCAGTTCTGCCCAGTTTTTGGTGTCTTACAAATTGTTATCTTAGTTTTAAGGTTTATATTTCATGACTCAGTAAATAGAAAAAGTGGAACCATTTCCAATATAACCTTCTGGTTCAGCACAAGCTTCTTCCTAAACATGTTGGTAAACGAACCCACACGCTGGTTCGGTTTTCTCGCTGGGCTTATAATCTCCATCGGACTAGCAATTATCGCAAGCAGTCTTGTCAAACTGTTCAAATAGAATTCTTAACCAAAAAAAGCATCTAGTCTCTTATTCATGATGTTTTAGATACAGTTGTTTCCGAGTCGATAAGTTATGCTCAGACTCCCCGATGGACATGAACTTTTCCCCTGATCATTCTCGATAAAACTTGTTGAAAACAACAGGAGATAAACGTTAAGCTCTATTTCGTCTTGTTTTTTTATCGTCTCTCATACATATCTCATAATGGCTTTATCTGCCAATCCGCAGCTAATAGAAAACATGCTATCAAACCAACAATAAGCGAAAGACACGCTGCTAGTAAGACTGAAATCAGCATTTCCAATATTGGCATTACTTACATTCAACATGTACTTGGTGGTCCCCTAAAAATGTAGCTTGTTTCTTATGTTATTGATGGGTCATATGTCTGAAAAGACTAATTTACACCCGCTCATTATACTAGGGTTGGAGTTGATATGCGGAGCACGGTATATTCTGAGTGGGTTCCAGCGGGAACGTTAGTGAAAATCCTAGTCGGATTTGTTTCTTCACTTGTCTTATGCGTTTTGTTGATAGTAATCGTGGTTGGCGTTGCAATTCAAATTTCCTTCTTGATTGTCATCTTAGTGTCTCCTTTAGCATTTGTGTTGTTTTTATTTTGGAATTATCGAGGTATTCGGATACAAGTGACCAACAACGAACTTTCAATCAATTACGGCTTTTTCAATCACAAACACATTCCGATATCAAATGTAGTCTCTTGTAAACCCATCAAAACCCCTCTTTCCAAATATGGAGGAGCAGGCGTCAGATATTGCTTTACCGACTGCTCTTGGGCTTACACAACATCGTTCGGCGACGCCGTTAAAATAATCCGACGAAAAGGAAGATCCTTCGTTTTCTCTTCGAATAACCCTGAAAAACTCTGCAGCATCATTAATCGAATTAAAGAACATGCTCCAGACTGCCCATTTTAACGCACACAAAAAAGTTATATTAATACTCTGTTGAAAGGTTTAGGTTATTGCGAGGAAAGCAAGACATGGTTAAGTATGTTTTTGTCACGGGCGGCGTTTTAAGCTCGGTTGGTAAGGGTATTGTAACTTCTTCAATAGGAAAAATGCTTCAAGCAAGAGGGTTCAAGGTTACAGTTATTAAAATTGATCCTTATGTGAATATTGACGCTGGAACTATGAATCCCTACATGCATGGTGAGGTTTACGTAACTGACGACGGAGGCGAGACGGATTTAGACTTGGGAGGGTATGAACGTTTTCTTGATCTGAACCTGAAAAAGGAGAATAATATCACTACGGGCATGGTATATAAAGCGGTTATTGAAAAGGAAAGACGGGGCAGTTTTCTTGGAAGATGCGTTCAAATTGTGCCCCACGTGACTAATGAAATCAAAAACCGTATACGTGCCGTTGCAAAACACTCCAAAGTTGATGTTGCATTAACAGAGGTCGGCGGAACCGTCGGAGATATCGAAGGCTTACCCTTTCTAGAAGCTATTAGGCAAATGCGTCTGGAAGAAGGCTACGAAAACACGTTATACGTGCATATTGCTTTGGTTCCAATACTGGACGTTACAAAGGAGATGAAAACAAAACCTCTCCAACACAGCGTTAACGAGTTGAGGCGCATCGGTATCCAACCAGACGTCATAGTTGCCAGATGTTCGAAAATGATAAACTCTGAGGCTTTAGGAAAAATAGCTTTATTCGGCACAATACCTGAAAACGCTGTGTTCTGCTCCTACAATGTCGAAACAATCTATCAAGTTCCACTCATCTTAGACAAGCAAGGGATGGGCGAATTCATATGCAAAAGACTTGGATTCCCAGAGCGCAAACCCGACTATAAAGAGTGGAGGGATTTTGTGAACGCCATATCAAATCCTGAGCACGAGGTGAAAATTGGTCTAGTGGGCAAGTATGCTGGGTTGGCAGACAGTTATGTAAGTATGAATGAAGCATTGCGGATTGCAGGGGCAACATGTAGAGCAAAAGTCAAAATTAGGTATATAGAAGCCGAAAAGTTCGAACAAGATCCAAAAGAGATTGAAATTCTCAGAAATCTTGACGGCGTGTTTGTACCTTATGGTTTTGGTCCAAGAGGCACCGAAGGGAAAATAATGGCAATCAAGTTTGCAAGAGAAAACAACATACCGTTTCTTGGGATATGCTATGGCTTCCAACTAGCCGTGATAGAGTTTGCACGTCATGTATGCGGCTTAGAGAATGCGAACAGCACAGAAATCAACCCGAATTCACCTAATCCAGTTATTGACCTAATGCCTGAGCAGAGAGGAATAAAATACAAAGGTGCCACAATGCGGTTAGGTGCTCATAAAATAATAATAGAACCAAACACAATTGCGCACAAACTTTATGAACGCCAAGAAATTTACGAACGCCACCGCCACAGATTTGAAGTAAACCTAGACTATTCAGAGGCTTTTAAAAAAAACGGCCTAGTATTTTCCGGCAAAAGTGCAGATGGAAGGAGAATGGAAATTTTGGAACTGCCGGATTGCTTCTTCTTTTTCGCCTCACAATTTCACGGAGAATTTAAAAGTCGCCCAGGAAAACCAGATCCAGAATATTACGGTTTTGTCAAAGCATGCATGGACAGGAAGCTGGGCAGAGCTAAACCTGAATTTTAACGACGTTTTCATGGCTTTGCGTGGTTTAGTCGGCTTTAGATATATTATTTAGGTTTTCGGTAAGTGGCTACTCTAGTTTCAATGTTTATGTAAGCTCAAGCTCCTCTGTTTTGGGGCAAAATGCTTCAAGGTTTTATTCCCATTCGATTGTTGCGGGAGGTTTATGAGTTATATCATAAACAACCCGTGTTACCTCTGGAATCTCATTAGTCATTCTTGTTGAGATATTTTCCAGCACTGCGTAGGGGATTTTAGCAAAACTCGCAGTCATTGCTTCACGACTTTCTACAACCCTGATAGAAACAACGTAACCATAAGATCTAGCATCGCCTTTGACACCAGTGGTTTTAGTGTCAGTTAAAACAGCGAAATACTGCCACAAATTCTCTTCCAACCCACTCTTCTCAATTTCTTCTCTCACAATTCTATCCGCTTTCTTCGCGATTTCGACTTTCTCTTCAGTTAATTCACCGATGATCCTGACCGCCAGTCCTGGACCCGGGAATGGTTGTCTAGAAGCTATTTCCTTCGGCAACGAAAGCATCTCAGCAACCTTTCTAACTTCATCTTTGTACAAATCGCGAAGCGGTTCAACAATTTTCTTAAACATGATTTGCATAGGTAAACCAGCGACATTATGGTGTGTTTTTATTTTGTCCGAGAATTTTCTAAAGCCAGATTCAATTCTGTCCGGATAAATGGTTCCTTGAATTAAGTATTCTGCGCCTGTTCTTTCTGCGATTTCTTCGAAAACCCGTATGAATTCCTCTCCTATGATTTTCCTCTTTGTTTCAGGCTCAACTACTCCTTTGAGTTTTGTCAGAAATCTCTCTCGTGCATCTACCATTATCAGGCTTATCTTAAACTTCTCAAAGACATTTCTAACAAATTCCGGTTCTTTCTCTCGCATAAATCCGTGGTCAACGAAAACTGCTGTAAGTCTGTTGTCTATTGCTTTGGCTGCAAGGGCTGTTGCCACGCTTGAATCTATGCCCCCGCTTAGGGCTATTATTGCTTTTCCATCACCAACCTCTGCCTTTATTTCTTCTGTTGCTTTTTCTACCACGTCCTCTATTTTCCAGTTAGGTTCGCATTTGCAGACTTCAAAGATAAAGTTGCGGAGCATTTGCATACCCTTTTTTGTGTGAACAACCTCTGGATGCCACTGCAACCCATAGATCGGCTTCATCTTATGCTTAAAAGCGGCAACTGGACAATTTTCTGTATGGGCTAAAATCTCATATTCATCGGGAATGGAGAAAACAGTGTCGCCATGGCTCATCCAAACCTTCTCTCTATCATCTAACCCCTTCAAGACACTCACAGGCCTGTCAATAGTGACATAGGCTATTCCATACTCCCTGTGTTTAGATGGCTCAACTTTTCCTCCAGCCACTTGGGCTATAAGTTGATGTCCATAACATAGACCTAAAACTGGCAGGTCTAAATCAAGAATGCTTGGGTCTGGTTTTGGTGTATTCGGCTCATACACGCTGGCTGGTCCTCCTGAAAAAACTAGTCCTTTTACGTTGAATTTTTGGTTTAGAAGCTTGATTTTTTCTGGTTTTATGTCGTGGGGAACTATTTCGGAATAAACTCCGTACTCCCTGATTCGTCTTCCTATTAGGTGGCAGTACTGTCCGCCGAAGTCGAGCACAAGTATGGTATCATATTTCATTGCTGCATCTTCTCACACTGCGAAATAAATGCTGTCGTACCTAAACTAATAAGTTAAGTTGTTATCGTTAGGTGTAAAGATATTTCTGCAATTCCCATGGGGTTATTTCATTTTTGTTACTTGGTGTATGTGGTTCATACTCCTTCCATTCCTGCTCTTTAAGCTCTATGTACTTCTCTGCGTTCTCTTTACCCAAGGCATTTATGCAAATTTCATCGCTTTTCCACTCTTCCAAAGCTTCCTTCAGTGATGTAGGTAAAACTCCAACGCCCAGCTCTCTGCGTTGAGCATTGTTGAGGTGATAAACGTTTGTTTCCACAGGCTCTCTTGGTTCAGTCTTCTTTCTGATGCCATCCAGCCCAGCCTCAAGTATCACAGCATACCCAAGATAAGGGTTACACAGCGGGTCTGGGCATCTGAATTCTATCCTCGCCTCTCCTTCTTTTCCACCGAAATATTCCGGCACTCTTATCAAGGCTGAACGATTTCGTCTACTCCATGCAATGTAAATTGGCGCTTCATAGCCTGGCACCAGCCTCTTATAACTATTAACAGTAGGCGCTACAATGGCACAGAGTGCCCTAGCATGCTCCAAGAGGCCGCCAATGAAATATCGGCATTTCTGCGAGATGTGTGCGTAGCCTTTGTTGTCATAAAATATGTTTTTGTCGTTTTTTGGGTTGAGGAGACCGACATGGATGTGCATGCCATTCCCTGGCTTGTCAATCCATGGTTTTGGCATGAATGTTGCTATCCAGCCGTATTTTCTGTCCGCCACAGCCTTGGCTGCAAACTTATATCGCATGATGTTGTCAGATGTGGTTACAGGGTCTGAGTACTTGAATGTGATCTCGTTTTGGGCTGAGCCGACCTCATGTTGTTCTCGTTCTACGATGAGTCCCATGGAAGATAAAGCGTTGGACAAGTCCATCCTGTAGGTTTCTGTTATGTCCCGACCCGGAGTTATGTCAAAATACCTCTCTTTGTCTATGAGATGGTTTTCAACAGGGTAAACATCACCTTCTTCACTTTTCTGTACGAGATAAAACTCCAGTTCTGCGGCAGCCGTCGGTTCATATCCTTCCCTCAATGCTTTTTCCGTGGCTTTCTGGCAAACATATCTTGGGTCGTTCTCAAACCGTTTGCCATCTGGGCGGTGTATGTTGCAGATGAAGCCTGCAACACTTTTGTCGTAAAAGTAGTGGGGGCAAACTGCGAACGTGGATGCATCAGGTTTCATGACCATGTCGCTTTCTTCTATACTAACTCCACCCATTATAGAAGAGCCGTCAAAACCGACACCTTCTGCCAAAGCGTTTTCCGCTTCTTCTGTTGGAATTGTCCTACCTTTAAGGAACCCAAGCGTATCTGTGAAGTGTAGAAGGATGTAATCGGCGTTGCTCATCAGCTTCAAATTGGTGTCAAAGTTTCGAATTACTTGAGACCTATCGAATGTCGTCGTATTCCCTCCTATGACAAGTTTGCATAAAAAACAATTATCTCTGCAGATATAAAAGCTTAATTGGTGGTTTTCGAAGTAAATGTTAAATAGGTATATGTCTTGATTGGATAAGTGTGCAATATCGGTGAGCGTAATGAGTTTAGACAAGACAGATGTCAAAATCTTAAAAACGTTACTTAGTGACGCAAGGCTTTCATCACGGCAGATAGCTAAACAATGCGGTGTTTCCATAGGCACAGTTCTTTCACGAGTGAAAAAGATGGAGAAGGAAGGGATAATACAGGGCTATTCGGCTCTGCTTGATCAAGAGAAACTTGGCTACGAATTGACAATTGTTAGCGAAATAACAGTTTCAAAAGGAAGGCTTTTAGAAATGGAAAACGAGATTGCAAGACTCCCAAACGTCTGCTGCGTATACGACGTAACAGGCTTGACAGACGCGATCATAGTCGCGAAATTCAAGAACCGAGAAGAACTAGGCAAATTCACCAAACGTCTCCTAGCCCTACCCTACGTAGAGAGAACAAACACTCACGTGGTGTTAGCAACAATAAGAGAAGATTTCCGCATAATCTGACCAACAGCGTCACCCTCTCCTCTCCCCTATTTAACAATTCGCAAAGAAAGATTAGCTAAACCTATTGCAACATACTAGCGCACGCTGAAAAATGCTTATAAAAGCAATTGAAGACAGAAGTTTTCTCGGCGAAGTCTCTCTCTAGAAAGAAGATTTTGTGGACCGGGCGGGATTTGAACCCGCGGCCTCCGCCTTGCGAAGGCGGCGTTCATACCAAACTGAACTACCGGCCCACTTGCATTTTCGTTAAAGAACTCGCCAGCTTTAAGATTTCTGTTAATCGCTCTCTGATCAACATGGTCAACGTTTCCTTTCCGCTCCAACAATTTAAGAATGTACGAAGATTCAAGGGAATTTTTAAACATAATTAGCTTTAGAAAAGGCGGAAGTGTATTCGTGCGTAGAAGCTATTCTCCTTTCTCTTAACATCATCATGCTAGGTATGGCTTTTACGGATCAATCCAATCCTGAGTGATTCGCCATCGATCTTGTAGTCTGCAACATACGCCTCTTCGGGGAATTCAGCTTTACGTATCGATGTTGACAAGGTCTCTGAAGCAATGTAGTCCCCATGTGTAATGAAAACCTCGCACAGTCTTAGTCCTGCTTCATAATAAACCTCAATTTGATCAGCTATATCGAAACCAGCATCTTTACGTTGATTCTGTATACGACGCACGATCTCACGTGCCAAGCCTTCCTTTTTCAATTCTTCAGTAACGACTGTGTACACTCCAACAACGGTGCCTTGTTCTTCTTCCACGGTGTACCCCTCTTTTGGTTGAGTGCGAACTTCAACTTCTTTCGGCAGCAAAGTAATCACATTACCATCCACTTCAACTTTAACGCTCTGGTCTTTCCGGAGTGTTTGGAGGAGAGCATCAGCGTCCATACTGGCTACGGTTGCACATAACTTTGGCAAGAGTTTTCCATACTTTTTCCCGATCAAACGCGGTAGCAGTAATATCTCATAGTTGACCAGATCCTTTTCCTGTGTGGTTAAAACTAACTCCTTTACATTCAGTTCATCTTTGACTAAATCTGTCAGGCCTTTCAGTCGCTCAAGCACAGTTTCTTCTGCTACAACCTTCACCTCTTTCAATGGCTGCCGCAACTTTATTCCAGCTTTATTACGGGCTGAACGGGCTAGACCACAGATTTTGACAGCTAAATCCATGTCTACCATTATTTTTTCATCCACAAGAGATATGTCGGCTAGCGGCCAATCCTTATGATGCACACTCTTCGGAGCGCTAGGTTTTACACTGCATACCAGATTCTGGTACATTTCTTCGGCGAGAAAAGGAAGGAATGGTGCTAGAAGTTTGATAATTGTTGTCAAACAGGTGTATAATGTCGTGTATCCAGTTTTTTTATCCGTGTCTGCTTCGCTCTTCCAGAATCTTCGACGTGAACGACGAACGTACCATTTAGACAGTTCATCTACAAATTGCTCAAAGCTTGCAGTTGCCCTAAACGCATCATATTTTTCTAGGCAATCGGTGACGTCTTGAACAAGCACCTGAAGCTTCGACAATATCCAACGATCTAAAAGTGAGTATTCGGTTGTGACATCCTTCGGAGTCCACTTGTCTAAGTTAGCGTATGTGACGAAGAAGCTGTAAACATTCCATAACGGGATCAAGAACCGCCGCTTAACTTCCTCTGCTAGTGTATAGCCGAAAAGCAGGTTCTTTTCCGGTCTGCTCCTGCAGTAGATCCACCGCATAATGTCTGCACCTGTAGTTTCGGCAGCGTCGTCAAACTCGATCATGTTGCCTGAAGACTTGTGCATTTCCTCTCCCTTTTCGTCCTGCACTTGGCCGTGACCAAAGCAAGTGTGAAAAGGTGGTCGCCGCTCTAGGATTGTGCTCATGGCTAGCATGGAGTAGAACCAGTTTCGAAACTGGCCTGGTAAGGATTCGCAGATGAGATCGGCTGGAAACCATTTTTCCCAGTAATCCCTGTCGTGTCGGTAATCAAGTGTCGAATAGGCTACAATTCCAGCGTCTAGCCACGGATTGCCCACATCTAGAATACGAGAAATAACTGCTCCACACTTCGAACATTTGATTTTAACCATGTCTATCCACGGTCGATGAGGCGTGTGGCCTTCGAAATCCTTCCAACCCTCGACGGCTCGCGATTTTAGCTCTTCCTTACTGCCTATGACATCAAAGTTTCCACACTTCGGGCATTCCCATATTGGCAAGGCTAAGCCCCAATATCTCTTCTTGGAGATCATCCAATCTTCCATATTTCGTAGCCAATCTAACTCTTGGTGTAGACCAAAATCTGGGATCCAGCGAACCTGTTTGGTAACTTCCATGATTTGATAACGGAGATTTTCTTTCTTCTCTTGTTCAGAGATTTTTTCAAGAGGCTTGTCAAGTTTCGTTCCCATAGAGATGAACCACTCATCGACAAGGCGAAACACCAACTCGCTGTCACAACGCCAGCAAACAGGGTAGCGATGCGTGTAATTTTCTGCCTTGAAAAGCAAGTCTTTCTCTTCTAAATTCTTTATGATTGGTTGAGCCGATTCATAAACATGGGTTCCTGTAAGCCAACCGAAACCGTCAACAAAGACTCCGAACTCGTTTAGCGGAGCCACAGCAGGCAGGTCATATTGCTTGCCAAGCTCCAAGTCTTCTTTTCCACAGCCAGGCGCGATGTGGACGATGCCAGTTCCCTCGACTTCGCTTACTTCTTCCCAAGGTATAATGTGGTGAGCGTCAACTGCCCCTAGGTTTTGCTCAGCGGGAAGTTCGTCGAATGGGCCGACGTATGTCCAGTCCAGCATGTCCGATCCCATAAGTTCTTCAATTATCTCGTAGTTTTCTTTTGTAAAAACGCGATGTAGAGCCGCCTTAGCCAGATACAATGTTTCATTTTTGTAGTCAACTTTTACGTAGATCATGTTGGGATGGACTGCTACTGCAACGTTGGAGGAGAGTGTCCACGGGGTTGTTGTCCAGACCAAAAGAGCCTCGTTTGGTCGTCCACGAAGAGGAAACTTAAGGGTGACTGCAACATGTGTAATTTCCCGATAGCCCTCAGTAACAATCTCGTGTTGAGAAAGAGCTGTGGAGCAACGGGGACACCAAGGCATCACGTCTCTTCCTTTGTATATCCATCCGCGTTCGTGACAACTTTTGAGAACGGCCCAGATGGTGTAATTGTTCTCGTCTGAGAAGGTAAAGTAGGAGCCGCCGAGTTGAGGTGTACCCAGTCTACTGACAATATTCTCCACAGTATCAGACACTGGACCTGTCGAACCTTGAACAGTTATGACTTCTTGATTTTCCATGCCGTCAGCTAACTCACGTAAAAGTTGAGGATCATCCCAGTTCATCCAATACCCCAGTCGAATGGACTGCTCGACTTGCATGGCAGCGTAGCGTAAAGCTCGCTGCTTGCATCTCTTAACAAACTCAGCGATTCCATAGGATTCGATGTCGCGTTTAGACTTGAAGCCAAGATTTCGCTCCACTTCAACCTCTATCCAGAGTCCTTGACAGTCGAAGCCATTCTGGTAGCGAAGTTCAAACCCATTCATGGCACGATAGCGTTGGAATACATCCTTGTATGTACGTCCCCAAGCATGGTGGACACCCATTGGGTTGTTTGCAGTGATCGGGCCGTCTATGAATGACCAATGCTTCTTGCCTCGGTTTAGGGCCACACGTTTCTCAAAGGCATTTGTATCTTTCCAGAATTTTAGGATTCGATGCTCCAGCTCTGAAAGATTAGCTATAGCCTTTACTTCCTTGAACATTTTTCATCCTCTAGATGATCAAAATTTGTATAGGTTTTGTCTTGTGATTTTTTAAAAGTTCTGCATTCTTTTGTAATTTTGAAATGCCGTAATCTAAGTGTCATCAGAGGTCTTGAATTAGCCTTGAATTTGACAGTCACCTTTCATCTCAGACATCCGCCAACATACCAAAAATAACAACAGAGACATATAACCTTTACCCACAACTTTCGGAATATGTGGTGCGCGCGGTTTGGATAAGCTTACCCAACTAATCCAAGCGGCTGCAATGCTACTGCGAATAAAAGTTTACTTGTTTTGAGAAAGCTGATAACATGTTTTTCCGCTGCTATTCGTTCTTGGTATTGTTATGGTGAACCTAGCTCCTTTGCCATGTTTCCCTGTTTCTCGGATTGTCCAACCGTACACCTGACACATTTTCCTTATCAAGTACAACCCGTAGCCCGTGCCTTTCCCGTAGCCTTCCCTGAAAACTTTCTCCTTTTCAGCCTTGCGTATGCCTACACCATCATCTTCATAAACCAGTTTCAACTCATCTCCTTCCTTTTCGTAGTAAACTCTGATCTTGCTGACGTTTTCGCCATGTTTCAACGAGTTGTCGATCAAATTGTAAAAAAGCCGCGTTAGCAGCGAATCCGCCAGCACAGATAAGCCACGGCAGTCATTGACCACTTTCACTTGTAAATCTGAAAACTGTTGAACCGCTCCATTAAAGGTTTTTTCCACGTTCACATACGATAGTTTTTCTATGCCCAGTTTTTCGTAGGTTCTAGCGAAATCAAAAATTTGCGTTGTCTCCCTGACAGCGGACTCAATGTCATTTAAACGCTCCACGGCTTCACTGTCACCCTCCAACCTTTTCTTCAACAAGTAAGCGTTGCCTGTAACCGCGGACAACTTGTTCCGGACATCATGCCTAGCCAACCTGCCGACAACACGCAACTTCTCCTCCATCCGTTTTCTTTCAGACACGTCGCGGAACACAACCATGTCTGCCGCCTTGCCTTTATACATTATTTTCTCCGCGTTAACTTCATACGGCAGTTTCCTCCCATCTTTTCTCTGCACTTCAACCGTGTACGGCGCCACGTGTATTCCAACCATCCGTTTAGCTAAGTTCTTCATCAAGACAGCTTTGCTTTTTGCTGTCACAATTTTTGTTCTTAAAAAGTTCTTTCCAAGCAACTCTTCCTTTTTATACCCAGTTATTTCCTCCACGCGGTCAGTTATTTCCAGAAATTTGCCGTTTCCATCAACAATGACCACGGGATCAACCATAACGTTGAACAACGTTCTAAAATGCTCTCTGGACTCCTCCAGTTCCCTTTCCGCTTTCTTCCGTTCTGTTACATCTTTGTATAATGCTACAAGGCCTACAAGTTTGTTTTCAATCGTGATCGGCGCTGCTGAGATGGCAACTGGAACTAAAGATCCGTCTTTCTTCTTCCTGACGGTGTCGTGGTAGACATATCCTTTCCAGGCTTTCTCGTCTAAGTGTCTTGCTTCTTCCATCTTGTTTTGCGGCACCAGAATGCTGTTGATATGTTTGCCCTTGATTTCTTTCAGAGACCATCCGAAAAGCTCCTTGAAACGTGGGTTAACATCTAAGATGTGAAAATCTGGATTCACGTAGACGGCTGCTTCAGGGTTATCCATAAACAGCCCTTCAAATTTCTGTTGGCTCTCTCGACTCTGTTGTGTTTGAACCTTCAGCTTCTTAGTGTGCTCCAGGTTGCTTATTGCAGTAGCAGCATGCAACGCTAAGATTTCAAGCAGCTTGCGGTCTTTTTCATCGAAAGCATTCAGTTTTTTACTTTCTACGCCTATAACTCCAAGGACTTTATGTCCAATCTTGACCGGTACGTCGAGGCCGGAGCGTATGCCTGGCCAAAATTCGACCCAATCTTCTTCTTTTCCTGCGTCTGGAACGCTGATCGGTTTGCCTGTTCTCGCCGTCTTAATGCTTACTCCTTTTTTCGCTCCGTTCAGCGGCAGCTTAATGGAAAGAGACCTTGGATATCCACGTTGATCTACAACACGAAGCATGTTTTTGTCCACAATCATGAAAAATGCGATTTCAAACCCCAGCGTCTTCTCCATGGCGTCCAATGTCAGTTGATAAATCTTCTCCATGCTCTCCGCCGTGTTCAATCTCCGACCATAAATGTTCAATGCAGAAAGCTTTTCCTCAGATTTTCTTAATATTTCTTCGGCATGTTTACGTTCTGTGATATCCCTTGCAGTAATTTGGAAGCCAACTGGAACCCTCAACTTTTTGATTATTCTGCTCTCCATGTCTGCCCATATCCATCTTCCGTCTTTGCATCTGAATTGGACTTCCACACAGCGTGCGGGTTTACCCATCAATAGGGCTCTCATTCGTTTCGCAAGGAACTTCCGTGTTTCATCAGAAACTATATCGAGTTTGAACGCGTTCTTGCCTAAAATTTCTTCTCGCGAATAGCCTGTGTCTTGCTCGAATCTCTTGTTTACGTAGGTGATTTTACCGTTGAGGTTTACATTGAATGTGGCGATCGGAGCGTCGTCCATCAGAGTTCTGTATTTTTCGTCAGATTCTCTGATTTTCTCTTCCGCTCTTTTGAGTTCGGTTACGTCTTTCAGAATTGATTGTACACCGACGACTTTGTCGTCCATGAGTATCGGTTTGCTCCAGTACTCTACTTGTTTCTTCCCTTTCCGAGTAACTATTTCAATCTTGCCTTCCACATTTTTTCCTCGAGCCAACTGCACAAGCTCTTTAAGCAGTTTCGGCCAGTACCTCTTAGCAACAAACTTCCGAATGCTTTTTCCAACAACATCTTCCTTCTTGAAGCCATATTCCACTGCAGCCTTATTTATGGCGGTCACGTTTCCCTTCAAATCCATCAAGACAATGACGTCTCTGGCATTCTCAAAAAGACTTCTGAATTTTTCTTCTGATCTCTTAACAGTCGTCTGCGCTCTTTCTCTTTCCACAGCTTGCCGTACGCTATAAGCTAGTTCACCATAAACCGCCTCCGGATCACCGTGTTTGTTCAAGTATCTGTCAGCACCAAGATTCAAAGCTTTCATGGCTACGTCTTCTCGGCCCTTTCCAGTGAACATGATAAACGGAACATTATTCCCCTTATCCCGCAGTTCCCGCAGAAAGTCTAACCCGTCTCTTTCAGGCATCTGGTAATCAGAAACAACAGCATCAAACGTTTTCTCTTTCAATTTTTTCATGGCTTCTTTAACAGACAAAGCCGTGTCCACTTCAAACCTGCCCTGCATCTCCAACAGTTGCCGTGCAGCCTTCAAAAACCCCACGTCATCGTCCACATGCAAAACATGAATCGGCGTTTTCTCAGTCCAATCTACAAAAACCCTAGCCGTAGACTCCACAGTAGATTCACTCATTTAAGCCAGTTTCCTTTCACACGCATACGTAAGGAACATTTGACATCATCCTTTGAAGTATCTGATCAAATAAAACCGTTATGAACACACAATCAATATTCAAAAAGCACGTAACAAGAGGTCACACAAAACCGTGACTCAGAACCCAAAACCAACCAGGATAAACTGTTTTCGAAAAAACCATAAACCAAAAAAAGGTTTTGCGGGAGACATCTCCACTAGCACTTGTAATAACCTTTTTGAATTACTAATTAACTTACATGTGTTATCCAACCTCGGCGAGTTCTCACGGGATCTTACCTACTTCGAAAAAGAGTGAGTCTTTTAGTTAGATGTTAAGTTCTTCCTTGATCTTGTTCGTGTACGTATAGTAGTTGTAGGTGGTGACGACTATCTGCACGTATATTTGGCTTGAACCAAAATCTTTCCTAAAGAATTCCAGCAATCAAAGAGGGCCTATCCATTTTACCATAGCTGTTTCTCTCGCCTTTGGCCTAACTTCCTAAACTCTACTAGAGCCTTAACAAGTCTCTCTCTGGGGTTCTCAGCATATATCTGGCGGGCCCGTCGGGAATTGAACCCGAGACCCCCGGGTTTCTGTGCAATGCTGTCTTGTTTTGCTTAAAAGCCCGGTGCTCTATCCTTGCTGAGCTACGGGCCCTCTAGGCTTTTCATTTGGCTTTAGAGATTTGAGAAGGTGCTTTTTAGTATTTCGATTATCCCGTGTATAAAAATTTAAGTATATTATATTATAATAGATGGGCAGCAAAGAATAAGAGCTATTTTAGAATTTATTAACGGAGAATTTCCAGTACGAGAAGGTGAGAGCCTCGAGTATGGAGGAGAAATATTTCGACGCTTGAACAGGTATGTTGTTCCGCTTAACTGTCAGGAACTTCGTAACGCTACCTATGTTGGATATTTTATTCAGATGATAAATCGGTTAGCTGAAGATGACTTCTGGGCTGAGAATAAAATAGTTGGAACTTTTATGACCCGCCGTTACAGTTTCTTAAGAATGAAGGGATGAAGTCATCGGTAAATTGATTGAGGAAGGGTTTTTGCATAAATTTTTATTCAGAAGAATTTGTTCAAGCTGTCAAGTCGGAGTTCAGATCATTCCGGCTTAAAATACACGGGTCTGGGTCTTTTCTGTTCCACATAATTTTTTTGTTCATAAAGGATTTGTTTTGGGGGTTTAGCGACCCCTGTAAAAGGGTTTTGATCAACGCACTGATAAAAATTAGTAGGGAATTGGTGTCTCTTCTGTTATTGGTAACACTTGTTTTAGTTCCCTGAAGGCTTTGATTACAATTCTACCTCTCTGAGTTATTACATAAACAACTATTTTTTGGCCAAAAATTCTTTCTTCCACCAAGCCATGTTCAATTAGAAAATCCAAGTACTCCTTGAGAACGTTGCAGTTTACGTTGGCTTTGTACATGACGTGAGTTAACTTTAACGGTCCATGTTGAGCCAAAACCTGCAGAACATCAATATACACTTCAAGTTTAAACCTTCGCATCATCAAGACTTCCAATGTTATTTTAAACTTTTTGATATAAACCCTTTATGCATACAGAATACCTATACGCTTTAAAGAAGGAGAAGCTGAATTAACACTACATACTTGTTCTGAAGATTAAACTCCATCAATTTCCTTATTCAAATTTGTTATGAAGTTTTCTTTTTAGTTTCTTGGGTACTTTTTCCCTTTATGATGAGGTTGTACGGTAAAAAGTAGACGGGGTTCTCCCATGAAATCAATTTTGCTTGTTCTTGACATGGAAACTAGGATCAATTTAACGCTTATCTTTGCCCCGTCTCAGTTCGTAGGTGTTTCATCCTTCCTTGATTGTTTCAAAATTTCAGGTCCTCCTTAACGATTAATTCTCCAATTCCTCGCGGATGCGCCTCTTTTCGGAGGTTCTCCTTTGAGTTTCTCCGGAACTAAAACACCCACGACGTTGGTAGAGTTAAGTGTATATGGGGTTTCCATGTTCGTCGTATCCCCTCTCATCGAGAATTTTGATCAGTATGAACCGAGCTTTAAGGATGCTTTCATCCTCTAATTTGTATTCACTCCAATTTTCATGTATGACTTTAAAATCTATGTACCTCTTGACTTCCAACTTCTCTTCCTCCATTAACTGATATTACAGCGAAAATTGGAGATGTCTCCCGCACAACTCCCCTTTTTTGTTTCTTTTCGCCTTAAAATCTTTTTTGAGCGTGTAAAATTTTGAGTGAATGTGGAGTTGGGATTGAAATTTCCAGTAAGTTGTATGCTTCTTAGAAATCGATTAGATTAAAACATAGTTCTCTGCGAATCTGCTGACGTGGAGTTCTCATTGGGAGATTTAATGTTGAATCAAGTGCGTGAGCTTGTGGAGAGCCTGGAAAGTGTGAAAATCAACAACAACAGATCCAGAGCCGCCGCCACCATTCATAGCTTTTTCTTTCGGATATCCAACACTGCAAAACGCCGTTGAAGCCGTGAACAAAGGCGCGGGCGCCTACATCATGAAGCCGTTAGACATGGACAAAACATTAGCAACAATAGAGGAACAACTTGAGAAACAAAGAAAGGAACGGAAAATGACGGAAGAACAGCTCGTCGAATACATCGAAACCAGAGCAAAGCAAATAGAGAAAAAACCAAAAAGACTTAAAAGAGAAAACAGAAACCGAACTTTAGCATAACATCCAAAGAAGTGAATAAAGTAGATATAGAAGATTATTCCATGACGTTTATCCAATAATTAATAATTATCAGTATCTAATGCTAATAGTTATTAAAACGGGCGCTTAAAAGATGAGTGGAAAAAACACCAAGATTTAGAGGAGATAAACTATGTTATCTGTTGTATACTTAGAAGATATTCGGAAGAAACTGGTTTAGCTCAAGTGTTAAAAGTAGGTGCCCGCAAAAACCCAATCCTGACTCAGAACACTATTAACAGCTATAGCAGAATGCCGATATCCAGTTATCATTGTATTCCTCGTTTTCGGTTTCGTTTTCCTTCATTTTTGTGAGCAAATTGACGCCCATCATATCCGGTAGCCTTATCTTTCACCATCCTTTGAGCTTGAACCACAAAATCAAAGAACTGAAGGCTCCTTTTTTTATATGGCAGGTTCAGTTTGAGGCACAGATTTTTAACAGCAAGGTTTAAGATGTATTTTGATCCCGGTCCGAAAATGCTTGTTAAAGCCCTTGCAAACTCTTCACTCTGCTGAGGAATGTTCTCCCTTTTCAAGTTAAACTTCTTCTCCATATGGTAGTATACGGCATCTCTTGAAGAGTTCCCTAAACAAAGCAAAGCATCATCAACTGCTTCACGTAGTTTTTCTTCAAAAACAGGGGCAGTCACTATGCAGTTCTGTTTCAAGGCTAGTCCTTAAAGTTAAAAACTGCAATTAGAAGATAAATTACTTATGAATTTTGGCTAAGGATTAAAATTCCATTTTAGTAATTAAGAAGGGAAAATATTGATTCGGCGATTACCCCAGATGATACAGTACGACGGCTTAGGTACTGGAGCTACACAAGGATGTGAAGGCAATTAAAAGTAGATAAGGCTTTCAAATCTACTATAACTTTATAAGACCACACCAAAGCCTAAACGGTAAAACCCACAGAAAGCACGAATAAACCTCAACTTAGGAAAAACAAGTGGATATCTCTAATTAAAGAGGCTTCTTAGCATTTATCTTTCAAATTTTTATGTAACGCGCGTGCTTGCTTAACTATCTTCTCTTTCCCAAACTTTGAAATCCGCAGATGTGTATCCACAGTTCATAAAACTTATTTTGCTCACGCACGGAACATCAAACAAGCCTTACATGAAATACAAAATGCGTAGAATGTTCGAAAAGAGTTGATCAAAAGTTGAGTGAAACCCAAACAGATGAAACCCAGTCGTCAGACTTCGCCCACGCGTTAAACTCGATGATGGACAACATTGAGAATGTCGTTGTTAACTTTCAAAAAACGTTATTGATAGTGTTGGAAAAAATTGAAAAATTAGAATCTTTAGAAAAGCTGTCCAGAAGTGGCACAGCGCCTAATGAAAAAGGACTCTTTAATGAAGAAATCAAACAACTAACAAATAAGGCAACAATTCCGTCAGAAATGGCTCATCAAGAACCAGGCGTAGCGCACAATGAGACTGAAATGACTATAAACACGAGAACAAGCCTTCAGCAATCTAAAAATGAAATTCCAGAATTAATGCCTGCAACGGGTGCAAAGGATGTAAGGGAAAGCAGTATTTCAAAAAGGAACATTTTTGCAGGGATTTTTAGCAAAATATCCAAAAAAGTATCCTCAAAATCCAACTATTTGATACTAGCCATAGCTCTGGTCATTTTTAGCATAGCCACCGTCAAGCTCTATTTTATGCTGTTCCCATAAAGTAAAGAGATGCCACTTGAAGAGTTGAGGGATTACCTACCATATATATTCAATGTCACATTAGCAGCTAACGCCAAAAGCTTTCATCCAACTCACTCAACAACGCGTGATCGATATATTCGAACAATAATAATCAGGGCGACTGCTCCAGCCACCACCGCAGCCAAAATATACATGTAAAAACCGTATCCAAGCTCTGGAGCTTCTCCTACAAGAAAAGTGCTTGGATAACTCTCTGAAGCGGCAAACCGTACACTGTCGCCATCGAATTTCGCCGTCACTTTCCAAGATCCTACGGAATCCGGTGTAAAAATGGCTGTGAATGTCCCATCTGCCTCTGTATAGGCAGAGGTCTCAATGGTTGACCCATTTTGTCGAGTGAACACTAATCTGATACTAGCATAATTCAGACATGGATTAATCGAACCAGTTACGGTGACATTTTTTCCAATAGTCAGAGTCTCTTCAGTAACATTACAAGTCAAGGATACAAAGATCTTACTCACAGCTAACTCTTCGTAGCCACTAAAGGCGCCAAAGCATGTTTGATTTCCAGACCAACTGGCTGAAACGTTCCAAGATCCCATTTTAGATGGGGTGAACTCATCGCTGAAGACGCCATTGGAATCCGCGCGCACCGTATGACTATCGTGTACCTGTTGATTGCATGCATAATCCATTGTCACAACAGCTCCGCCATGTGATATTAAACCGTTAGCCACCACGGTTTCATCAACGTCACAGACATATTTGGATAAAGAGAGTTCTATCTGAGTTGGATTTTTAACCGTATAGTTACCTTGTATTTCTGCTTGATTCTCAGCCTTGTCAAGAGCCAAAACTTTGTATTTCACAGTTGTTCCAGCAAGCTGTCTAGGAATGCTTCCTATATACGTGCAATTTTTATCCTCAACTAAGTCAATCGGAGTCGACATTAACCAATCATCATTTGTGTAGGCCAACCAAACTCTTTCTAGCTTATTTTCATCTACTACCTCTGCAGTTATTGTCGTGTCATTACTGGAGTACGCCCATTCCACCGGATCCTTAACATTTATTTCTGGAGCGTCAAAATCCGTTTTGATCATGAATCTGACGTTGCCTTCCCCATGTTCAGCTATTAGGACAAGGTGATAGAGAATAAAATCTGATCCATAGGGAGACGTATAGTTGATTAACATGTCTTGCCCGGGAAATTCGCAACTTGCCGTGAAATCTTGGTTTTTGTATCCTCTGTCGTCTAGATTGAACCCACCATACCCCTGATAAACCTCGCCATAGAGTCCGGGCTCCCAAGCCAAAGGCGTAACGTTTAACGTCGTACCTACATTTTTTGAAGGGTTCACCATAAGATATAGTCGAGCTTCATACATATCAAGATCAGGAGGCACATCAACCCACACCTCCATCCGTTTGCTGTTAGTACAGAATTCGTAGGCCCAACTGGTATCTTCCACTGGTTTGTCATCTGCCTTGCCATGTAAATAACGTTGATGCCACTCATTGTATTCAACGTGTTCAATGAGCATAAAGGTAGCCTCTTTTTCACCATTGCTTTCTCGAGGATCATTTTTTATAACGAAGCTGTAGTTGCCTGTATGTTTCGGAGTGAAAAATGGTTGATCTATGGTTCCCAAATGTTCAGGCAGTCCTGCAGCCTCAGTGTGAGACGAAACTAATTCTCCGTATGGGTCATAGACATAAATGTCATAATCTGTTTTAGCAGTGTCCTTTTCATAGTCGGTCCAGTCTCCATAACAATATACGTGATAGGAACAGTTTTCACTTAGACTATAAACAAAAGTCCAATTTCCACCTACTGGAATCTGTGATTGCTCTATTTTAATGGGTGAAACTGGTTTAGATATAAATTCTGTTTGGGTTGGGTTAAGTGCACTTGGACTAAAGTCTGTCTTAACTTTGAAGTTTATTTCTCCTGATCCTGTTTCAGCTATCAAAACGAGGTGATACAAAGTGCCTCCGTCATCGAGATGAGTATAGTTGATTAACATGTCTTGTCCAAGATATTCACAGCTTGCTACAGCGTTTGGGTATCTAAATCCCATGCTGTCCAAGTTATATCCACCATACCCACTATGTATCTCACCGTAGAGTCCGGGCTCCCAAGCTAATGGCACATCGTTCAAAAGAACGCCAATATTTTTTGAGGGGTTGGCTACCGGATATAGTCGAGCTTCATACATATCAAGTGCGTCTGGGACCTCGAGATACACTTCTACGTGTTTGCTTGTTGTGTAGAACTCGAATGCCCAAGTGGTTTTTTGCACCGGTTTGTCATTTTTATCTTTACCTTGCATATCTAGTCCGTACCATTGATTACACTCAATATACTCGATTACCATAAGCGTGGCTTCTTTTGCTCCCTCACTCTCACATGCGTCATTTTTTATAATAAAAAGGTAGTCTCCCGTATCTTCTGGGATAAAGAATGGTTGGTCTACTGTGGTTCCAAGGTGTTCAGGCAGTCCTGCTGCTTCGGTGTGACATGAAACCAATCTGCCCTGAGGATCATAAACATAAATGTCGTAGTCTGTTTCAGGGTCGGAGCTGTAATCAATCCATTTCCCATAACAGTAGGCATGATAGACACGACTTTTCTGGAGAGAAATACGATAAGTCCCGTTAGCGCCTATTGGAATCTCTGATTCGCGTATCTTTATTGGATAAACGGGCTTACCTACGTATGCATTGGGAGGTGAAACCAGTAGATACTGTTCTATGAATTCATCCCACTGAGTGTCAGTTGCAAAAGTTGTACTCTTGTAAGAATTTCTAAATTTGTTATATTTCTCCTTCATATCTGGAAAGAATATTGATAAGCCATGCGAGTTAGGACGGTTGTTTTCGCTTCTAATGATTATTGCATTTGAAACATAATTCATCACCCTTTCAGCAGCAACATCGATTTCTCCATCAGAAACGCATTGATAGATTAGCTGAGCAAAACGGTAGATGTCAATATAATATCCATAGTAGTCCTGGTAGGGACCATAGTATCCTTCCGTCTCGTCTAAGACTGCGTTGATTGCATCAACGTAAAGATTTTCTTTTTCACTCAATTTTTGGGCAAAATTGTCGGTTTCCACCACCAATGTTGATATCTCAGTGAGGTTGATTGCCGACATCGTCGAGGGAGATGGAGCCCAATTAATATACGCGTTGACTATGGCACTCGCGAAATTGCTTGGCGACATTGACGGATTACTAATTAGATCAGACAAGTAATCATCGTATGGCCCTGCTGCCAAAGCCACTTCCTCAGAACCAACCATTATGTCTGCATAGTCTTTTATCTGATAGGCTACTTCTATCATGCCCACATCGCAGGTGTCGAAGAAAATTATGTCTATTTTTTCTCTAACATGCGCGAAAGCTTCGCTGAGTTCTGGACTGGTTAAGGCATCTCCGTTTGTCTCATCGAAACAGACTGCTAGGGGGGTATAATTCTCGCTTGACTCCGAAAACTTAACGCAACCACTTCCATGATCAAAAAGAACTAAGCAAAAATTATCTGCCGGATATTTATCCATTACCCAATTTACAAAGTTCTTTAATGTGTTTGCATCTCCCATATTTACCTCACCTAAATTCTCAGTTGCGTTCGCCGGTATCGGGGTTAAGTCTTGAGTAACATAGAACCTTTTGCAATCCGTCCAATCCTCGTATCGAGTGTCATAGCCGTCTATCCTATCCATTTGGACGATGATGTTTACCTCAGATGAGGAGCCAACATTAGCCAACATAAGAAAAATACCTATAGCATGTTTTTCTAGCTTATTATCCCCGTCGAGGTAAACCATAAAAGTCCATGTTTTGTCGATTTGTTGCCCTGAAACAGAGGGTAGGAACATGTGTCCTGATGTGCAATAGTTCATAACAACAGAGAAGAAGATTAGTACTGCAAAGAACTGCGTTAGATGTGTTTTATGCATAATCCAATCACCTTCACTACATGTTTGCGCGCAGTTGACCTCTACAACAGCTAATTTATACCATTTATGAATCATGAATCCATATTCCGGATATGCCAGTAAAGGACGCTACGCAACTCATGAACACGCATGAAATCGGATATTTAATTGTAGTTAACGATGGAAAACCTCTCGGAATTATGACTGAAAGGCGTGCGTTATTTTTGCTGTGAACTACCACCCTACAAGTAGAGGTGGCTTCCTGCAGGTGGTGTCGAACAGATTTCTTCAGTTTTTTCACTTAAGAACCGTTGAGTTGATACGGAATAAAACTTATGAATTCTAAATATAGATTATAGTTGGGTTGCTGTGGAAGTTTAGAGGGAAGTTTCTCAAAGACTCACTTACCTCAGCCTTCCGCGTAGCCCAAAATAACTGGCTTACAGAAAAATAAGGGAAGAAAAAGTTTAAAATGGCAGTTTAATTGGTCCTAAATGTCTTTCATGTCGTTTTAGGAATGCGCTACGTACGCCTGTTATGACAGCCATGACGGAAGCGGTTCCCTGCAGTTCCTTGTCAACTCTTGCTCCCCAGATGGTCTTCGCTTGTGGAGGGAGAGATCGTTTCATGATTTCAGCTGCGTGATTAACTTCGTAGAGGGTTAAGTCTTCTCCGCCGGAAACATGTATCAGTAAGCCACGCGCCTTTGTCACGTCTTCTATGTCGAGGAGTCGCCCGTTTAAGGCTCTCTCAACGGCTTGTTCAACGCGGCCTTCGCCTTCGCCTTCTCCGATTCCTATTGATGCGAGTCCAGCGCCCTTCATGATCGCTCTCAAGTCCGCATAGTCTAGGTTGATTAGGCTTGCCGTGGTTATGGTTTCGGTTATGCCTCTGACGAATTTTCCAACTGTGGTGTTGGCTACGCCTAGCGCTTGTCTGAAGGGAAGGTTTCCAGCTACCTTGACAAGTCTATTGTTATCTATTACTACAGCCGTATCGCAAACCGATTTCAGACGGTTTAGACCCTTCTTCGCTATTTCCATTCTAGCTGTTTCAACGTCGAAGGGAAGGGTGACAACTCCTATGATTAGGTGTGGAGCTAATAAGCCTGAAAATCGTTTACGCAGTTCCTCAGCTAATGCAACTATAGCGCCTGTTCCTGTTCCTCCGCCTAAACCAGCAACCAAGAATATTATGTTCGCTTCAGATAGCTCTTTGATGACTTCATCTGCACTTTCATGTAAGGCTCTCCGCCCTAACTTCGCGTAGCCGCCGCAACCAAGTCCCCTGGTGAGTTTTTCACCTATCAGGATTCTTCTGTCAGCCTTGCTGATTGTCAAATGGTTTGCGTCAGTGTTTACTGAGACAAGTTTGCCTCCGGTTACACCCTTTTCCTTAACCCAAGTTATTATGTTGCATCCGGCGCCGCCTATACCTACGGCTACTATTGAAGGCTCGGCGAGTCTGGCTAATTGTTCAATTTTTTCATCTTCTTTCGTAAAATTTGTGGTTGGCATTTCTTTTTGGATGGGGATGGGAACGGGGATGAGGTTCGGTTCAACTTGCATATTTGTTCGCCTCTAATACTGTATTAGATAGCTAACAAGCTAATAAATCTTACGTCTTACGACTTATGACATCTATTATAATATTCTGCTCTTCGGAATACGCCTTATAATTTTTGCAAGCGTCTAAAAGATTGAAAAAGGGGAAACACATGACTAAAATTGAGTTAATGAAGAAGTTCATGAACACGTTCGTTGGAAACGGGTTCCACCTAACAATAAGAGAAAAAGGAAACAGCTTTCAAGTGCACACAATCGAGATTATACAGAAAGTAGATGAGACATGCCCAGTCAAAGACATTCCGGTGGGCGATTACTTCCTACACCTCCTAGCAACAGACCAGCATGGAGTGGAAGCGTCAATGGTGTGCAACTGGAGCCAAGAACTTCTACAAAACCTGTTGGAAAACCATAAATTAGCAAAAGAAGCGGAGCAAACACGGATTGTGATGTTTAGAAATCCCATGGTGAACGTTCCGAACAGCTGGATGCTGACATGGGGAAGCCGTGAACAACCACAACTCCAGACTATGGAACCCACACAAGTGGCATACATCAGTTGAGCGGCATGACGGCGGTTTCTCCAGTAAATCGGAACCGTCAATGTGCTTTTCAGTGTTCTTTTTGCAACGAAAATGTTTGTGGAGAAACAAAACTGTATGAAACAGAAGATGAAGTAGCTGTTGAAACGTTCTGCGAGAAATGCGGTCACATACTGGAGGAACATAGGATGCGTAAATTTCACCGTTCACCCCCACATGCCTCCAGCTACATCGAATTTTCCGTGGAAGCCTCAAAATGAGGATCCTCCCAACCTTTCTGGTCATGCTCGTTTTTCTGATGGTTGGGGATGTTGCAACAACCTGTTATGGATTGAGTCATGAATGTGTAGAGCTGAATTCGTTTTGCCCCCGGAAAACCTAGCGGGGAAGGTCTTGGCAACCTTTGCGGCAGCCATTATTTTTGCCGTTACTGATTTTCAAGCGAGGAGGGAAGGAGCGAGGAAGGTTCAAAAATTCATTCTCGTTCT
>Ga0315541_1000921_pt1 | contig 29369 bp, 27 predicted proteins | sample SalMarSW160190MG_FD_203095 | JGI IMG/M metagenome (GOLD analysis project Ga0315541, IMG submission 203095) | Salt marsh sediment microbial communities from the Plum Island Ecosystem LTER, Massachusetts, United States - Salt Marsh Sediment SW1601-190 ...
CCGGCGCCCCTCTTCGCCCGAGGCCGCGACTGCAGCGCGTGGATGACGCCGCTCCCGCGCCTCAGCTCCCCGCGACCATCTTCTTCAGCCCCAGGCCGGGGCCGTCGGGCAGCACCAGCTTGCCCTCCACCACCTTCACGCCCTCGTACGGGTCGTTGGCGATGAGCAGGTTGCCGTCGAGGTCGGCGTAGTCCACCAGCGGGGAGAGGTGCGCCGCGGCGGTGACGGTCACCGAGCTGGAGATCATGCAGCCCAGCATCGTCTTCAGACCCAGGGCCTTCGCGATCTGGATCATGCGGTAGCCCTGAAGGATCCCTCCCGCCTTGTCCAGCTTGATGTTCACGCCGTCGTAGGCCTCGGCCAGCCTGGGGATGTCCTCGGGCCGAAGGCACGCCTCGTCGGCGATGACGGGGATGTCCACGCGGTCACGGAGCCACCGGATGTCGTCGAAGTTCGCCGCCGGCATGGGCTGCTCGATGAACTCCACGCCCATGGTCTCCAGCCACTTGATCTTGCGGAGCGCGACGGCGCGGTCCGTCCATCCCTCGTTGGCGTCCACCCGGAGGGGCTTGTCGGTGACGCTGCGCACCGCCTCGATGGTGGCCTCGTCGGTGTCCAGCCCCACCTTGACCTTGAGCACCGGGTAGGCCGCCGCCTCCTCCGTCTTCTGGCGGGTCATCTCCGGCGTGTCGATGCCGATGGAGAACGTGGTGAGGGGCGCGTCGGCGGGATCGAGGCCGAGGAGGGTGTAGATGGGCACGCCCAGCTTCTGGCCCACCCAGTCCAGCACGGCGATGTCCATGGCGGACTTGGCCGCCCACTCCTCCGGTAGCCGCTCCAGGATGGTGCGGTTGAGCTTGTCGAACTGCAGGGGGTTCGCGCTGGTGAGCAGGTCCATGACCCCCTGCACGGCACGCTGCCCGCTCTCGGCGTCCTCGTGGTAGCGGATGATGGGCGCGCCTTCACCCACGCCGGTGATCCCGTCCTTGGTGTAGTGCACGTACAGGATGTCCCGGTAGTCGCTGGACGACATGGTGGTGGTCCATGTCTGCCGGAGCATGACCCGGAAGATCTCGGTGCGGACGGTGGGAGGCTGGGACATGTCGCCCTCCTGGGGAGCGTCGCCGGATGGAGCACACGCGGCGGTGACGGCGGGCACCGAGCCCGCCACGGCGGCGGCGCCCAGGGTCTTGAGGCAATCCCTGCGTTTCATGGAGTCCTCCCGTGAGGCGGTGGTCGCCCGGAGGAGTGGAGTCGGAGTGGGGGACCCTCCAATCTCCGATGCGGAGACCCGGAGGGCCAGGAGCCCCCGCACCGGCGCCGACCCGAGCGGGACCTCCGTTCGCATCAGCTCCCCGTCAGCACGCTCCACCCTTGCTGGAGCACGATGTCCCGCGGGATCCCCAGGCCGTCGATCTTGTCCAGGTCGGCCTGGAGGTCGGGGGGCACCACGCCCTGCTCGGCCAGGAGCGCCGCCGCACCGTCGTAGTCACCGTCGCCCTGGAGCCGGAGGATGAGGGCGGACAGCTCGTCCACCGCCGCGTCCATGGCGGCGAAGTCCACGCGGTACTTGCCGGTGGCGTCGTCCCGGGAGAACGCGCCCCGCTCACGGAAGAAGTTGAACGTCACCATGTTGGCCTTCCCGTGGGCGTCGGCGGCGCCGAAGCGCACAGAGCGGAAGAGCCCTGCCATGAACGTGACGTACGCGTCCTCAATGGTCCCCTCGGTCATCTCGCCCCGGTCGTGGAGCTGCTCCACCAGGTAGAGCCCCACGATGTCCGCCTCCCCCTCCTCCAGCGCCGAGGCGTGCTCCTTCATGGCCGTGCGCACGGTGCCCTTCCCGTTCACCGTGTTATTGACCCCCAGGCCGTGGGCCACCTCGTGGAACATGACGTTGGCGAAGAACGCGTCGAAGGTGACGTGGGCCACCTGGTCTTCGACCACCAGCGCCTGCGCGATGGGCACCATGATGCGGTCGAACTTGGCCCGCATGGCGTTCTTGAGCTGGAGCCGCCGCGCGCCCTTGGCCGCCTGCACCCCCTCGTCGTTGGGGAGGTTGATGGCGATGGTCTTGCCGCCGCTGTTGGCCTCGCCCGCGTAGTAGACCACGTCGTAGGCGTTGAGCTCCGCGCCGGAGCCGGGGACCTCGGCTTTGTACCTCGCGTCCACCGGGAGCCCCTTCTGCAGGTCCGGGAGGAAGGCGGTGAAGCGCGCCAGGCGCTCGCTCCACGCCATGTCCTTGATCAGGACGTAGCCCTCGTGGGCCGCCTTGTACCCGAAGAGGGCGTCCTCGTACGTCTCGATGGGGCCGATGACCACGTCGATGGGATTCGTCTTCATGTCCATCCACGCCATGTCCGAGGCTTGGTAGTCGTCGGTCTCCAGCGCGGCGGCGCGCAGCTCGAGGTAGCCGGCCAGCCCGGGATCGGACGCGAGGGCGGCCGCCTCGCGGAGCTTCGCGGCAGCGGCGGCGTGCTGGGCCGCGAACGCCTCATGGTAGTGCACCGCCGTGAGTGTGCCGCCCTCGGCGCGGCGCACCAGCGTGTAGAGGCTCGCGAGGGCCGGGTTCGTCGCTGCGGCCGCTTCGAACTCCTCCTTGGTCATGTCCGCCGGGTAGAGGTTGGCGCCGGGGGGCTTTGGGCCCACGCCGGCGAGGAACGGCTCGTTGTCCCGCATCCGGTCCCAGGGACCGTAGTTGATCTCGACGAAGCGGCGGGCCGCCGCGTCGTCGCCCGCCAGGGCCAGCGCCGCCGCCCCGTCCCCGTACGTCTGCATCCAGAAGACCTCGTCCATGGGCGCCACCGCCTCGATGAGCAGCCGGACCACCTGCCTGTCGTTCTCCGACAGATGGGAGAGGTCGGCGGTGAGGGCGACGGTGGCGTACTCGTCCACGAGCGCTTGCATGGGGGAGACCTCGGGCTCGGGTGCTTCGGCCGGGGCACAGGCTGCGGCGGCGAGAGCCAGGGACAGGGCGATGGGGGTGCGGGAGGGGAGGGACATGACGGGGCTCCTGGGATCTGGCGGGAAGCCGGGCCGGACGGCGGCGCGACGCCAACCCTGAAAACTGTGGGGACGCGGGGGCGGTCGCCAGTTGTCAAGACATGCACATGCATGTAGAATCGGGCATGCGGACCACCATCGAACTGAAGGACGAGCACCGGGCCAGGCTCCTCGAGCTCGCCGCGCGCCGGAGGGAGAAGGGGTTCTCGGGAATCGTGGCCGAGGCCGTGGAGGCGTATCTCCGCGCCCTGGAGTCGGACGCCACGGCCCGGGAGGGCGCCCTGAAGCAGCGCGGATCACTCTCGGCGGAGGAGGCGGAGCGCCTCCGCGCCCACGCGGTGTCGCTCCGGGAGTCCTGGCGGTGATCGTCGCCGACACCGACGTCCTCATCGACTTCCTGGCGGGCCACGAGCCGTCCGCCGCACGGGTGACCCTGGAGCTGGAGCAGGGCGATCTCCACACCACCGCCGTCACACGCTTCGAGCTGCTGGCGGGGGGCAGGGGCGAACGTCAGCGGAAGAGCATCCTCAAGCTCCTGGCAGCGCTGGGCACGCTCCCGCTCGACGCCGCAGCCGCCGACCGGGCCGCGGCCGTGCGTCGGGACCTGGAGACGAGGGGCGCTCCCATCGGCATGGCCGACAGCCTCATCGCTGGGATCCTCCTCGAGGCGGGGGGCGTCCTGCTCACGCGCAATCGGGCCCACTTCGAGAGGGTGGAAGGCCTGGCGATCGGGCGCCTCGTCTGAGCGGTCCGGGCTGAGGCGCTTGGGCCGACGCGCCATTTCCCCGTGGCTCCGCTGCAACCTTTTCGCTCCGATTGTCGTCTGGCTAGATATCAGGTCATTCGACAACGAGGGCGCGACGTGACGGCCAGAGCCGACCTGCTCCAGGGGAGCCTCGACCTCCTCATCCTCAAGACGCTGGACCTGGAGCCGCTGCACGGGTGGGCGATCTCCAAGCGCATCCAGCTCCTCTCCCGCGGGGCCCTGGAGGTGAACCAGGGCTCTTTGTATCCCGCGCTCTACCGCCTCCGGGACCGGGGGTTGGTGGCGTCAGAGCAGGGGGAGTCGGAGGAGGGGCGTCGGGTCAAGGTCTACACGCTCACGCGCAAGGGACGGCAGGCGCTGGAGAGGGAGCGGGAGAGCTGGCGGCTCTTCTCCGGGGCCGTGGAAGCGATCCTCGCTACGGGGTGAAGCACAGGGGGTGGCGATGGGTGGATGGCGGTGGTTCGAGCGGCGGCTCCAGATCCTCTTCGGGAGGGACGGGGCCGAGCGGGAGATGGACGAGGAGATCCGCTACCACATCGAGAGGGAGACGCAGCTCAACCTCGCCGCGGGGATGAGTCCCGCCGAGGCGCGGCGCCGGGCTCTCGTGGACTTCGGAGGGGTGGAGCGGCACAAGGAACAGGTCCGCGACGTGCGAGGAGCGCGGATCCTCGACGACCTCGTCCAGGACGCGCGCGTGGCGCTGCGCGGCTTCCTCAAGGAGCCGTCCTTCACCCTGGCCGTTCTCCTCACCCTCGGCCTGGGGATCGGTGGGAACATCGCCATGTTCGCGATCCTCCAGACCTCGTTCTTCCAGGCGCTTCCTTATCCCGGGTCGGAGCGCCTGGTGCTGGGACGGGTGACGTGGAACGGGCAGGTGGGGGAGACCGTCTCGGGTCCCGACTACTTCGACTACAGGGAGCGCGCCACCTCCTTGGAGGAGCTCGGCGCGTTCACCCCCTTCGTGCTGCGGTCCACGCTGACCGGTGAGGGGGAGCCCGACCGCGTGGCGGCGATCCTGGCCTCCCCCGGGTACTTCGCGGCGCTGGGCGTGGACCCGGTCCTGGGGCGGACCTTCACTCCCGACGAGGGAGAGCGGGACGGGCCTGCGGTGGTCGTCATCTCCCACGGCCTGTGGGAGCGCCGCTTCGGCGGCGACCCCGCGGTCCTGGGGCGGGCCGCCACGATCAACGGGACGCCCTATACCATCGTCGGGGTCATGCCCGCTGGATTCCGCCTCGCGGTGGACACCGACGTGTGGCTCCCGATGCAGCGCGGCGGCCCGTGGGCCCAGGCACGGCAGTTCCACAACTTCGTCCTTGTGGGGCGGCTCGCCGAGGGCGTCACGGTGACCCGGGCGCAGGAGGACGTGGACCGCATCAGCGCGAGTCTGGCGGAGTCGTACCCCGACACCAACCGGAACAAGGGGCTCGCCCTCACCCCCCTCCACGACGCGCTCGTGGAACGGTACGAGACCACCTTGCTCACGCTTATGGCCGCGGTGGCGGTGCTCCTCCTCATCGCGTGCGGCAACGTGGCCGGGCTCCTCCTGGCCCGCGGGAGCGCACGGCGGAGCGAGCTCGCCGTGCGCTCGGTGATCGGCGCGGGCCGGGCGCGGCTGGCGCGCCAGCTGATCACAGAGAACGCCGTCCTCGCGGTGGGGGCGGCCGGGGTGGGCCTGGCGCTCGCGACGTGGATTCAGCGCGGGATCCTCGCCTTCGTGTCGCTGGAACGGCTGGGACCCGTGGAGCCACGACTCTCCCTTGCCGCCGTGGGCTTCGCCTTGTCCCTGTCCGCTTTCAGCGTGATGGTCTTCGGCGTGCTCCCCGCCGTGCGCGTGGCGAGGTCCGACCCGGCATCCGAGCTGAGAGGAGGGGCCCGCACCGCCGGGAGCAGGGTGGGCACGCGCGTCCGGAGCGCGCTTGTGGTCGCACAGGTGGCCCTCACGGCCGTCCTGCTCGCGGCTTCGGGGCTCCTGCTGCGCAGCTTCGACGAGCTCAGGAGCGTGGAGTTGGGCTTCGATCCCTCCGATCTGCTGACCGCGTCGGTCCAGATCGGGGCGATGAAGTACCCCGACCCGGCCTCCAGGACCGACTTCTTCCGTGTGCTCGCGGAACGGCTCCGGGCCGCACCGGGCGTGGAGGCGGCCGCCTTCGTCACGCACGTGCCCGTGAGGAACCCGGGCGGGAACGTTCGCGTGGACCTCCCCGAGCGCTTCGGGACCTCCGGTGTCTTCGGACAGCTCGCGGACCAACGGTCGGTCCTCCCGGGGTATTTCGCGACCATGGGGATCCCCCTGATGGCCGGGCGTGACGTCGCCTACACCGACGCCCCCGACGATCCCCGGGTGATCGTGCTCGGCGCGTCGCTGGCCGCGGCGATCTTCGCCGGCGACGATCCGGTCGGGCGCACGGTGGGCGTGGACGCGGGTGAGGAAGAGCCCGTGGTGCTGGAGGTGGTGGGCGTGGTCGGCGACGTGGTGACGGGCCATCCCGCCAACGGCGCGAGGTACGCAATGTACGTGCCCTACACACAGCGGGCGGGGACCTCCATGGGCCTCGTCGTGCGTGCGCGGGGCGACATGGCCTCGGCGTCCGCCACGGTGCGTCAGGCGCTCCGGGAGATGGATCCCGATGTTCCCCTCGCCGAGGTCGGCACGCTCGACGGGGAAGTGGACCGCGTCCTGTCCAGCAACAAGGCCATCGCGGTGGTGCTGACGCTCTTCGCGACGACCGCGCTCCTGCTGGCGGCCGTGGGGCTGTACGGCGTTCTCGCCTACCAGGTGGCCCGGCGCCAACACGAGATCGGGATCCGGATGGCCCTGGGCGCGGGCCTCCGCTCGGTGGTGGCTTCGGTGGTGTGGGGTGGCCTCCGCCTCGTGGCGGTAGGGCTGATCCTAGGGATCCCCCTGGCGCTCTGGGCCTCACGGCTGGTGCAGGAGATGCTGTTCAGCGTGGGGGCCACCGACCCGGTGACGTACGCCGGCGTGGCCGCATTCCTGGCGGCGGTGGCCACGGTCGCGTGCCTGATCCCCGGGTACAGGGCCGCCCGCGTGGACCCGGTGGAGGCGTTCCGGCGGGAGTGAGAGAGGGGCGGGCGTCTGCCCGGTCCGGCCCCCGGGCGGAGAGCGTCCGCATCCCATATCTTCGCCCCATGATCAAGCTACCTACGGTCCGCACGGGCCTCGACCGCCTCGTCTCAGGCGACGCCGGCGCACACCTGAAGGACGCCGCCACCGGGCTCATCATGCACCCCGCCTCCGTCACCGCCGACCTGGTGCCGTCGGTGGATGCGCTCCTCGCGGCGGGCTTCCATGTGCGCTCCCTGTTCGGGCCCCAGCACGGGGCGCGGGGGGAGAAGCAGGACAACATGATCGAGTCGGAGCACTACGCCGACCCGCGCACCGGGCTCCCGGTGCACTCGCTCTACAGCGACGTGCGTAAGCCCACGCCGGACATGATGGCGGGGCTGGACGTGCTCTTCTACGACCTCCAGGACGTGGGCGTGCGCGTGTACACGTTCTCCTGGACGCTGGCGCTGGCCATGGAGGCGTGCGCCGAGGCCCGGGTGAAGATGGTGGTGCTGGACCGGCCCAACCCGGTGGGCGGCGTGGTGCGCGAGGGGCCGGTGCTCCGGTCGGGCTTCGAGTCCTTCGTCGGCCTTCACCCCGAGCCGCTCCGCCACGGCTTCACCATGGGCGAGCTGGCCCGGTGGCTGAACACGGCGCGGGGGATCGGGTGCGATCTGGAAGTCGTCACCATGGATGGATGGCGCCGGGACATGTTCTGGGAGGACACGGGGCTCCCCTACGTCCTCCCCAGCCCCAACCTCCCCACCCCGGACTCGTGCGTGGTCTACCCGGGGATGGTGCTCGTGGAGGGGACGCTGCTCTCCGAGGGGCGCGGCACCACCAAGCCCTTCGAGCTGATCGGGGCGCCGTGGCTGGACCCCTACGCCCTGGTGGAGGCCATCGCCCCCGAGGACGTGGCCGGCGCCCGCCTGCGGCCGTGCTGGTTCGAGCCCACCTTCCAGAAGCACAAGGAGACGCTGTGCGGCGGCGTGCAGATCCACGTCACCGACCGGGAGGCCTTCCGCTCGGTGCGCGCTGCGGTGGCACTCTTCCGCGCTTGCAGGGAGGTCGCCCCCGACGACTTCGACTGGCGGCCGCCACCCTACGAGTACGAGGAGCGGCTCATGCCCATCGACATCCTGTGGGGAGGGCCGGGGCTTCGGGAGGGCGTGGACGCCGGACGCTCGGTGGCGGACATCCTGCAGGGCGTGGACGAGGAGTGCGCCACGTTCGGCCGGGAGGTGGAGGGGGCGCTGCTGTATTGAATCCGGCTGAGGTGGCTACCTGCTACGACCTGGGCGTCAACGGCTACATCGTGAAGGGGACGGAATACACGACCTGCACCGGGGCGGTCGTCGACGCGGTGCGTTACTGCACCACCGTCAACACCTCCGTCACGGACGCCGGGCAGCTCTATCGGCCGCCGGGAGCGTGACGACGCCCCCCGCGGCATCCCCCGGGCGCCGGCACGGTGCCGGGTGGGGGCGACACCCAGTCCTCGCCGTAGAGCGCCTGCCCCGACGCTCCGACCGCCAGGTAGGCCCGCCCGAGGGCGATCAACACCACCGCCTCGTCGAGGGCGGCCCTTCCGCGCTCGAACAACCCCAAATCCCGGTACGTCCGGCCGATGTTGGTGAGTGCCATCGCCGCCGAGTCACCGGAGGCCCGGCTGCGCTCCAGGGCCTGCCTGAGCGTGTCGGTGGGGGTGGGTTGGGCGTGGGCATGACCCGTGCCGGCCACCGCGGGGAGCACCGCGAGGCCCAAGGCGATCACCGTGGACCGGACCCGCGCCTGGTTCCACGCCGACTCCGTGCCTACCTGCACATGGGATCCTGACTCGGGTCCACGGAGATCTGCAGCTCCAGGATCTCGCCCGGATCCACCGACAGCGGTTCGGTGACGCAGCGCACACCCCCGATGAGGTCGAACTCGAGGCGCAGGGCGTCGGTGAAGGTCCAGGGGACGGTGAAGGTGGCCTCGGACTTTCCCGTCACCATCCCGAGACGCTCGCGGCGCGTGTCCCTCACCATGGTCCACACGTTGGCGTCGTTGAAGTTGAAGTTCACGACCCGGATCCGGACCTCGTTCTGCTCGCCCTGAGCCTGGCCGAAGGGGTTGGCGGAGCCGGGCTTGCCGCGGCCGGACGCGCAGCCGGCGGCGCCCAGGACCAGCGCTGCGGTGACGAAGGCGCAGACGAGAATGCGTCGGTGGAGGTCACGCGTGCTCATGATTTTCCGGAGTAGCAGGGAGTCATGTTGATCTGGGATGGGATCCGCACCCAGACCCGGTCGCCGGGGTCCACCGTCATGGGCCGTACCGCGCAGTCTCCGCCGCCGATGAGGTGGACGTCGAATTCCATGGGAAGGCTGAAGTTCCACCGCACGGTGAAGCGCTTCTCGGACTTTCCCGTCACCTCTCCCAGCCGGAACCGCTCGCTCCCCCGGTAGGCGTGGATGGTGGCGTCGCCGAAGTTCTGGTTGTCCACGAGGACCTGGACGCTGCCGTCGCCCCCCCTAGACCCGGCGGGGGCGAAAGGATTACGGGCCATGCTCTTCGTGAGGCCGCATCCCGCCATCGTCAGCGCGAGGACGGCCGCCACGGCCAGGCGCACGGCGAGGGGCGGGAGCGTCACAGGTTTCTCCGGTTTGTGGAAGCTGCGTGGGAGTACCCGCCGAGGCCCCTTCCGGTGCCACGGCAGGTCTCCCCGCCGCTCCATGATACGCCGGATTCCCGCGATCCTCACAGGTGCCGCGCAGCCGCGGCCGGGGGATCAGGGACCCGATCCCTCTCGGCTCTTCTCCCGCAGCACCGGCGTGAAGAGGATCTTCTTCACGGCTCCGGTCTGGGGGTTGCGCTGGATCACGAAGTCCTGGTCCACGTCGAAGTCCACCGTGACGGATGTGGTATCAGCCTCGGCGGTGTCGGGCTCGAGCCCTCCTCCTCCCTGGAGATAGACCCTGGAAATCCATACCAGGGCGCTGTCCAGCTCCTCGTGGGGCGCGTCGGTGAGGAGAACCTGGACACGGGACGTCACCGGGGCGGTGCCGTCCGAGTCACAGGCGGCGGCCGCCAGGACGGCGGCCAGGGCGATGATGGGTGTCTTCCTGCGGTTGCCGGCGAAGCCTCGTGCTTGCATGGTGGTTCACTCCCGTCGTGGGTCGCGGCGACTTCTCGAGACACGGCGGCGTGACACGATCCGTGGAGGCGGACCCGGTCGCCTCCGAATGCACTGCTCCATAGGCAGCACGAACCATGCTAGAACCCCAGGGCCCAGGAACGGTCCCGCCCGTTGAGGGCACCAGGAGCCTTTCCCTGGAGACCGCCCGGCTGCGCGTCACCGCCCTGACCAGGGACGCGCTCCAGGCCTGGCTGGATGGCGACGTCGAGCGCCTGCGCGCCGAGACGGGGGTGGTCTTCCCCTCGCCGCCGGCATGCCCGCCCCTCTTCGGGGAGGACCTCCCTCGGTTCCGGGACCGGATGGCTGAGCAGTCCCACGAGCTGGGGTGGTGGGCCTGGCTGGCATCGCGCCGGGACGACGCGCGCGCGGTGGGGGTGTGTGGCCTGGGAGGGTACCCGGATGGGGAAGGGACTGCCGAGCTCGGGTACTCGGTGTACCCGGAGGCGGAGGGGCAGGGGTACGCTACCGAGGCCGCGCGTGCGGTGATATCGTGGGCGCTGGCTCAGCCGGGGGTGGCCAGGGTCCGGGCGATTGTGCCCGCCGGGAATGGCCCGTCGGTGGCGGTGGCCCGGAAGTTGGGGATGGTACCCGCGGCCACCCGTGAGCACCCGGAAGTGGGCGAGGTCGCGGTGTACGAGACCCCGCCCCGCGCGGCCCCCACGGAAGGGCCGGGATGGCCCGACCGGGTGCACGCCGCGCTCAGGGCCGCCGGGGTGCGCGTGGTGGCGTACGTCCCCGACGCGGGACACGCCCGTCTCATCGGGCTCTGTCACGCTGATCCCGGCCTCCGCGCGGTGCCCCTCACGTCCGAGGAGGAGGGGGTGGGCCTGGCGGCGGGGGCGTGGTTGGGAGGGGCACGCACCGCCCTCCTCATGCAGTCCTCCGGTGTGGGGAACCTGATGAATGCCCTCGGGATGGCCCGGGAGTGCGGGTTTCCCCTCGCCCTCCTGGTGACCATGCGCGGCGAGGAGGGGGAGACCAACCCCTGGCAGGTCCCCGTGGGGAGCGCGGCGGCCGCGCTCCTGGGCGAGATGGGCGTGCACGTGGTGCGCGCCGACGTGCCCGAGGCGGTACCTCTGGCGGTATCGGCGGCGCTGGACCGGGCCTGGGCGGCCGAGAGCATGGAAGCGGTGCTCGTCGGCCAGCGCGTCATCGGCGTGAAGCGATTCGAGGAGGGCGCGAGATGAGCTCGGCGTCCGAGCGCCCCATGCCGCCGTATCCGGCGCCCTCCGCTTCGAAGCTCCACCGCCGCGAGGTGGTGGCGGCGCTCCTGGCCGGGCGCGGCGACATGCTCGTCGTGGCCGGGCTCGGCGCCTCCGCGTGGGACTGCGCCGCCGCCGGCGATCGTCCCCTCACCTTCTCGTTCTGGGGCGGCATGGGGCTCGCCGTCATGACCGGACTGGGGCTGGCCCTCGCCCGCCCCGACCGGCGCGTTCTCGTCGTCACCGGGGACGGGGAGATGCTCATGGGGCTCGGTTCCCTGGCCACGGTGGCGGTGCAGGCGCCCGCGAACCTGTCCATCGTCGTCCTCGACAACGAGCGGTACGGCGAGACGGGGATGCAACCCACCCACACCACCCATGGCGTGGATCTCGCCGCGGTCGCGAAGGCGTGCGGGTTCCCCTCGGCCTCGACGTTGAGGGATGTCGCCGGGCTCGTCGGCCTGCGCGATACCGTCCACCATGGCGCCGGTCCCCTCTTCGCCGTGGTGAAGGTGGAGGCGGAGAAGCCGCCTCTCGTGGTGCCGCCCCGCGACGGCACGCTCCTCAAGAACCGGTTCCGCGACGCCCTCTCCGGTGGCCCGCGGCCCCCCAGGGCCCCTCAGCGGAGCCAGAGATACGCCACGTAGGCAAGGCCCAGGGCGTACAGCCCGCTGAAGACCTCCCTGTTGTACCGGGCGAGCCACTCGGGCAGGAAGATGTCGAAGTTGGCCCTCCGATCCTCCGTGTAGCGCGCCGCGATCGGGGTGAGCGGGCAGCGCATGCCGTTCATCAAGAGGATACCCACCTCGACGAGCACCACGCCGCTCAGGACCGTCGCGCCGACGACCCGCCCTTGCCATCCCAGGACGGGGATCGCCGCGACGCATGCGGCGAAGAACGCCCACACGACCGTGTGGAGGAGCTTCACGGCGAGAAGGTGATGGGAGGGTGACAGGGTCACGCCGGTCTCCGGGGGGAGGTCGAGGAAGCCACCGGACGACTAGGGGATCACCGGAAGGCCCAGCGCCTCGGCGTTGGCGCGGATCCGGTCATCCATGGAGACCACGACCAGGTCGGGCAGCGCCTCCCGGAAGACCATCGCCGTGGCGAGATGAAGGGCGTCGAGCGTCCGCACGGGCTCGACAGGGAAGGTGCCCCGGGCGCGAGTGAGGACGCGGCCCGACATCTCCAGGACGACCCACCTCGCCACTGCTTCGTCCAGGAGTCGGAGCGCCGCGAGTTCGTCGCCGCGGCCGACCCGCCCGGATGCCACGCCACGAGCTAGTGTCCGGGCGCACTCCACCTGCGTGAGCGTGGAGGAGACCACCCGCTCCGAGTGCGCCAGGGCGCGGCGCACCTCCTCACCCCGCCGCTCGCCCAGAAGCCAGGCGACGACCGCGCTGCTCTCGGCGTAGGCGATCACCGCTCGGCGCGTTCCTCGGCCAGGAGCAAGGCCGCGGTCCCGTCGGGCACCCTCAGCGGGGATGCGACGTACGCGCCAGGATCGTGCGCGTCGCCGATGAGAAGCCCGCCTCCCTCCGACAGGCGGCGGAAGGCGCGTTCGGTGGCGGACTCCAGCGCGACGGTGTCGGTGCCGGGTGGGCGCACCTCGGCCACCACGCGCCCACGGTCGGTGACGAGGACGACCTCGCCGCCTTGGACGTCACGGAGGTAGTGGCTCAGGCGAGCCTTCAATTCGCGGATGCCGACGGCCTTCATGGTGGCAATGTAGTCGCGTGCGACTACATTGAGCAAGCCATCCTCTCAGGGCGTCGAGTCCCGTTGTCAGACCCCGCGCACCGTGAACCCTTCGCGCGCGGCGGCCGCTCCGAGCCGTGCGTCGAAGCAGACCAGCTCCCCCGACGGGGGCACCCCTGCCCACTCCAACGCCGCCGCGAGCTGAAGCGCGTCGGCCGAGCGGAGCGGGTGGAGCCTGAGCACGCGCTGCGCTTGGGCGCGGAGCGCATCCCCGGGCAGGATCTCGTGCCAGGCCGACCGGAGGAGATCGAGCACGCTCAGGGCGGCACGCTCCACGCTCTCGTGAAGGACCTCCTCACGCCGGAGGTGGGCGAGGGCGGACGCGCACTCCACTGGCGTGGCCCACCACACGATCATGCCAGGGTCCTCGGCCAGGAGGTGTCGGGCGTGCTCGGACAAGGGCTGCTCGACGACGAGCGGGACCACCGCAGAGGCGTCCCAGAAGCGCATCAACGCCCCTCGGCGCGCTCTTCGAGGAGCGCCGCCAGCGATCTCCCTGCGGGGTAGGCCATCGGCCGGGCCTCGCCGACGGCGCGTGCCAGAAGCTCGGCGACGGCCCCGGGGTGGGAGGGGGGGCGAAGGCGTCCCTCGCGGATCAGGAGCGCCACTCGGCCGTCCGGCTCACGAGCCGGGTCCAGGCCCGTGAGCCGGGCCACGGGCCTGCCCCGCTCGGTGACGATGATCTCTTCGCCGCTCTTCACGGCGTCAACGTACCGGCTGAGGTGGGCCTTGAGGATGCTGATCTATGCCTTCTCCATGATCGGACCATAATAGTCCGATCATGAGGGTCAAGAAGGGCGAATCATCCCCGCGCCTTCCACGCCGCCAGCACCGCCGCCTCCTTCTCGGGCTTGAGCCCGGTGCGAAGCGCCGGTGCGTCGGCGGGCCGCCCCTTCCACCAGACCAGCGTGTCCCGGGCGGTGTCCGCCAGTGGGCGGAAGTCGAGTCCGGCGGCGATGGCCTTGGAGCAGTCCCAATCGGAGAACCCGCGATTCTCCGGGTCGGGGTACACCCAGCACGGCATCTCCATCCAGCCGCCCACCTTCTGCTCGCGGAGGATGTCGACGGGGACCCAGCAGAACTTCAGCTCCGAGGACGTGATGGCCCGGATCCCATGGAGCATCTCTGCCATGGTCATGGTGGACTTCGGTCCGACGGCGTTGTAGGTGTCCGACGCCTCCTGCTCCACGAGGTGCACGAGGAACCGGCCCAGGTCGCGCACGTCCACGATCTGCACGTGGTCGGTGCCGTCGCCAGGGGCCACGATCTCACCGCCACGGTCGATGCGCACCGGCCAGTAGGTGAAGCGGTCGCTGTTGTCGCCGGGGCCCACGATGAGACCGGGGCGCACCACCAGTCCCCGGTCGCCGAAGGTGGCGTGCACGATGCGCTCGGCCTCGGCCTTGTTGGGTCCGAAGGCCTCGCCCATGGGGGCGTTGCGGGCGATGACGTCCTCGTAGTCGGCGTGGCTGAACACCGCGCCGTCCTCCCTCTGCCCGATGATGCTGTTGTCGGTGTGGGCCGAGATGCTGGACACGAAGAGGTAGCGCCCCACCGAGTCCTTCAGCGTGGCGGCGGAGTCCCGCACCCAGGCGGCGACGTTCGCCGAGGTATCCAGGACCGCGTCCCACCGGCGTCCCTGGAGCGCGGCCAGGTCTCCGGTGGCTCGGTCCCCCACCAGCTTCTCGGCCTGGGGGAAGAGCTGGGGGTTCGTCCGGCCGCGGTTGAACAGCGCCACCTTGTGGCCCCGGGCCATGGCGTACTCCACCTCGGCGGGGCCGAGGAACCCGGTGCCGCCGAGCATGAGGATGCTCAGGGAGCGGGGCGCGGGGGAGATGGCCTGGAAGTCGCGGCGCGCCAAGGTCGCCCGCCCGCCCAGACCAAGCCCTACGCCCGCCGCCGCCGCCGTCGCGAGGAACTCCCGCCGGTTCTTCATGGTCCTGGTCAACGCGTTGGGGAATCCGACCGTGGGTAGGAACCGAGAGGGACGGTAGGAGGCGGCCGGGCGGAGGGCAAGGCAGCCCAGGAGGTGGGGAGGTCGTGTGGCTGGAGGATCCCGGCAGCCGGGGTCGCCCTGCCGCTCAGTCGTGGGTCAACCAGGCGAACCACACCGGGTGGTTGTTCCTGTACCAGGCGAGCACCTCGCGGATGAGCGTCTTCTTGTCCTGCGGCATCACCTGGTCGTCCAACCGATCGAAGTGGACCACCATGCGCTCGCCGGGGAGGTACTCGATGGCCTCGGCGCACAACGTCTGGAGCTCGTTGCGGATCCGCCCGGAGTCGGAGATCCGCACGGGCCGCTGTGTGTAGTCCTGCCCGGCGTAGAAGCGATCCAGCAGCGGGGAGAACGACATGCGCATCTCCTCTGCGCTCCGGGTTGCGCGCAGTGTAAGCGCTACATCCACCATCTGGTCCCGCGTGGATACCCGCGTGGTCACGCGGTACGTATGCTCTCCCACCTCCTCCACGCCCGGCATCCCCGTGTAGGGATCGGGGCACATGCACGAGGCCACGCTCAGCACCCGCCACTCCTTCGTGGGGAAGAAGTCGTCGGCGGCAACGGTCCGGCGGCCCATGGGGAGGCACGCGGCCCTGGCATCCAGGAGGTTCTGGCGGTACGCCTCCGCGGTGCCCTCTCCGGGCTCGGCGCCCAGCGCCGTCCCCAGGCGGGCCGGGAAGTCCACCGCGGCGGGATCCAGCCGCATGATGCGGGGCTCCCTCTCGTAGGAACCGTCGAAGCGCGACGAGAAGATGCACAACGACGTGCGGGTGCCCAGCACGGGGTCCAGGCTCGCGGCCTGCACAGCCTCCGCCGAGGCGGCATACCCGTCGCAGATCAGCGCGTGCTGGGCGCCGCCCTCGTCGCTGAACGATCCCACCCGGAAGCAGGGAGCGAACGTCCCCGAGTCCGTGAAGGCCCTCCCGCCGGTGGGCGGCATGACCCATCCGTCCTCCACCAGATGAGCCCCGAGCTCCCGCCATGCCTCCCACAGCCCGCCGAGACGCGCCTTCCGCGACGGGCCGTGCAGAGTCCACACGTGGACGCACTCGGGCCGGAGGCCAGGATAGGTTCGCAGGAGCGCATCCATGACCAGAGGACGGGGGGTGAGATAGTCCAAGAGGACCGAGCGTTCCCCCGCTTCCTCAACCACCCTCGCCGGCAGCACCAGCGTGCCCATGTATCCCTCATAGGGGCGCGCCACGCGCAGGGGCTGGTCGAACACGTTGAGAACGGTCATGGGCCCCGTGGGGCTTCCCGTGGCGAACCTGGAGGTGTTCTCCAGGGTGTCCACCGCCGCTCCCCAGACGGTGATGCCCGCGCTCTGGAGCTCCCGCCAGAACTCGGGCCACCCGTACCCGTCGAGATTGAGCAGCTGCCGCACGGACCGGTCCACGCGCATGGCCACTTGGGGTCGTGCGTATACGCGGCCGAAGCCCAGCTGTGGGTTGGCGCCCATCTCCGGGGTCTCCCCGGCCTTGGGCATGAGCCCCTCGCCCAGCCCCACCATCAGGGCGTGGTTCTCCGGGAGGTTCCGGGTGAGGTACCAGAGGGACTCTGAGAGGACGTACGCCGAAGCCGCATCGGCGTCCTTCTTCACCCGGTTGAGGGTGACTTTGTCTTGACCGGCTCCCTGACCGTACCGCCCGAAGAGGCGGGTGCCCAAAGCCGTCACCGCCCCGGCCGTGACGAACGCGCGCTCCAGGGCATCGCCCACGAAGGACCGGCTCCGCTCTCCCTGGTCCACCCTTCGCGATTCCACGTCGTCGAGCCAGAGGTGGAAGCGGCCTAGAATGCTACGGGCGTCGAACGCCCACTGGGCGATCTGGTTACGCCGCTCCATGTCCATGGAGGCTCCCGACATGCGCGTGGGGAAACCGAGGGATGGGACCCGGGGAAGGGGGGGGTGGGCAGACCCGATCACGGTGGTGGGGTGGCGTCGTCGTCGCAAGCATCGCCCGTGGCCGCCGACAGGAACTCCCTCCCGGTGGTCATGGTACAGATCTCCTTGGTCGGATCCGCGTCACCGTGCCGACCTGGTCACGACGCCGGCCTCCGCACGATCGGCAGCCGGATCTGGGACGGATGTTCCCTGGAGTGGTGGATGACGTTGTTCGCCACCACACCTGTCGCCTCGTCCCAGCCGTTGCCGCCGGTGTTCATGTTGCGCATGAAGCGAGGGAAGTTGGAACTGGACACCTCGATGCGGATGCTGTGCCCGGGGGCGAACCAATTGCTTGTGGACAGGGGGGAGAGCTCGATCTCGTACGTCCGTCCCGGCTCCATGAAGACCTCCCTGTCGTACCCCTCGCGGTAGCGGGCACGCTGGATGGTCTCGTCCAGGTTGTACGCGGTGCCGTCGGGCGCCACGTCGATGAGCTTCACCGTGAAGTCGGTGTCCTTCACGTCCGACGACACGTGCAGCGTGATCCCGATGGTGCCGGTGACCTCCACGCCTTCGGGGAACGGGTCGGAGGTGTAGACCAGGATGTCCTGACGCTCTTCCATCTCCCTCTGGTCCCAGGCGCCTCCCTGCACCGCGTTCCCGGTGCAGCACACGTTGCCGCCGTGGGAACGGACCGGGTTCATGGGGTCGTACGTGAAGCGGTCCGGGTTGTCCGACCTGGGCGGCCTGGTCGTGAGCCGCCCGTCGCCGTGGAGCGTGTTGGCCTTGCCCCCCGAGTCCAGGTAGTACGTGATCGTCCGCGCCTCGGGAGGCGGCCACGAGTCGGCGCTCTTCCACTGGTTCGCGCCCATGGTGTAGTACCGGACCCGGGGCAGCGTGTCGAGGAGCCCGTCGTCCTGGCCCTTCAGGAAGTGGTCGAACCACCCGTACACCAGGGAGTCGTAGTCCCAACGTGCGTCGCCCACGCTCCGCGCTCCGACCACCGTGTTCTCCGTGGCGCGGGTGTAGGCGCAGTGCAGCGTGGGCGCGATGACCGCGTACTGCCGCGCCCTCGCCTCCGGGCTCACCGCGTTCTTCAGCATGTGGTTGAACAGCGCCAGGTTCGGCCCGGTGGACACGTCGTACCAGGACATGAACCACATGGCCGGCTTGTCGAAGGGCATGTCGTCGTGGTAGAGCCCGCCCTGGTACCACTCGGGGTCGTTGGGCTTGCGCTCGATCATGTGCTCGAAGGGGCCTGTGTTGCCCTGGACGTTCTTCAGGATATCCACGGGCGGCAGGTGCTCCAGCCCCCTGGACCAGTCCACCGGCGGCATCTCCGGCGCGAGGTCGAAGTAGCGCGAGACCTGGGCGAGCTGCTCCTGGGTCAGGTTGTCGGGGAAGGTGGGCCGGATCCCGGTCTGCACGCCGTAGAGCCAGGCGAAGAAGAGCATCTGCTCGGCGCCGCCGCGGTACCAGTTTCCCTGCTCGTACCAGTCGCCGATGCGCCCCACGCCGGCGCCGAAGCCCTGGGCCACCAGGGCGGCGTGGGCCGGGTGGTCGAGGGAGGCCACCGCCATCTGCCATTCGGCGGTGGAGGAGCACCCCAGCGTTCCCACCTTCCCGTTGGACCAGGGCTGGGCGGCCATCCACGCGAAGGCGTCGTAACCGTCGGTGAGGGGCGTGCCCAGGATGTCCCAGTTCCCCTCGGAGAAGAAGCGGCCGCGCTCGTTCATGACCACGTAGGCGTACCCGCGCTGGATGGCGTTCCACGCCGACCGGTACGTCCCGGCGCTGAACCGGCTGTCCCGCCACGAGTTGAAATTGTAGGGCGTGCGGGAGAAGATGACCGGGAAGGGCCCTGGGCCCTTGGGGCGGAAGACGTCGGCGGCCATGCGCACCCCGTCGCGCATGGGCACCATCACCTTCAGCTCCACGACGGCGTTGGCCTCCACCATGGCCTTGAACGCCAGCGGATCCTCCTGGATGAGCTCCTGCGCGCCGAGCGGGGACAGGAGCGCCAGCGCAAAGGTCAGCGCGGCGAGCGTGGCACTACGTGATGCGAGGGTGGAGATGAAGTGCTTCATCGGTTGCTCCGGAGCGTGGGCTGGGTCCAGGCTATTCTGGGGAGGAACCCGCGGCGGGACCAGGGTGGGGCCCTGCCCTGGCCTCCCGGCCCGGCGCGTGCCAGGATGATCCCCGAGTCCGGGACCGATCCCCGTCCACATCGAGGTGCGCGATGCTGAAGTCGCTGGCTTCCAGGGTGCTCGCGGGGCTGGGGCTGGGCCTGGCCCTGGGGATCTGGCTGTCGGGGGTGGAGGCCCCCTGGTCGGGGACGGTGGTGGCCTGGGTCGAGCCCGTGGGGGCGCTCTGGGTCAACGCCATCCGCATGACCGTGATCCCCCTCATCGTGTCGCTTCTCCTCGGCGGGATCGCGGCCTCGGGGGCGGGGACGGCAGCCCGGGTGGGGGGACGGGCATTGGGCTGGTTCGTCGGGCTGGTGGCGTTCACCTCCGGCACGGCGGCCGTGGTGGTGCCCCCGTTCTACCGCGCCCTTGGCGCCGACGGTTGGCAGATCCCGGACATGGAGGGGGCGAGCGCCGCGACCGCCGTCACGCTCCCGCCCTTCCGGGACTGGTTCGTCGGGCTGCTCCCCGCCAACCCGGTCCAGGCAGCCGCGTCGGGAGACATCCTGCCGCTCGTCCTCTTCACCATCGTGTTCGGCCTCGCCGCCACCCGCATCGCCCCCGGGCTCCGGGACTGGCTGGTGCGCGGGGCGCACGCCGTCTCCGAGGCCATCCTGGTGGTGGTGGGTTGGATCCTGGCCACGGCGCCGGTGGGCGTATTCGCGCTGACGCTGACGCTGGCCGAGCGCACGGGGCTCTCGGTGATCCGTGCGGTGGGCGGATTTCTCCTCGTGGTGATCCTCCTCATCGGCGTTGCCATCGCCGTGCTCTACCCTCTGGTGCGCGTGGTCGCGGGGATTCCGGTGCGGCTCTTCGCGAGGGCGTGCGCGCCCGCCCAGGCGGTGGGCTTCAGCACGCGCTCGTCGATGTCCACCCTCCCCATCCTCCTGGAGCAGGCGGAGCGGACGCTGGGGCTCCCCAAGCACGTCACCGGGCTCGTGCTCCCCGCCGCGGTGTCGGTGTTCAAGTACGCCTCGCCCATGACGCGCATCGCGGGGACGTACCTCATCGCCACCCTCTACGGCATCGAGCTGGGGATCGTGGAGTGGGGAAGCCTGGCGGCGTTCCTGGCGGTGCTGTCGTTCTACTCCCCGGGGATCCCCAGCGGCGGCCTCTTCGTCATGGCCCCCATCTACCAGGCCTTCGGCCTCCCCCTGGAGGGGATCGGCGTCCTCATCGCCCTCGACCTGGTCCCCGACATGTTCCTCACCACAGCCAACGTCACCGGGAACATGGCTGTGGCGGCGCTGGTGGCGGGGGCGGGGGAGGAGAAGCGGGCTCCGGCCCTCTCGGAGGGATAGGGCTCCTTGAGCGCGCTGCCGTTCGCCGCCGCCGTCTTCGCCGGCGCCTTCCTGCTCTTCCAGGTCCAACCGCTCCTTGGGCGGTACGTGCTGCCCTGGTTCGGCGGGAGCCCCTCGGTGTGGACGACGTGCGTGCTCTTCTTCCAGGTGGTGCTCCTGGCCGGCTACGCCTACGCCCACAGTGTGGCGGCATGGGCTTCGCCACGGCGCCAGGCGCAGGCCCACGCCGTCCTCCTCCTGGCCGCGGCGGCGACGCTCCCCATCCTGCCGTCGGAGGCGTGGCACCCCCTGCCGGCACAGAGCCCGGCGGCGCGTGTCCTCCTCCTGCTGCTGGCCACGGTCGGGCTCCCGGCGTTCGTGCTGGCCGCCACCGGCCCGCTGGTCCAGAAATGGCATGCAGGACTCGCGCCGGCGCGCCCTGCGTACCGGCTGTACTCCCTCTCGAACGCGGGCTCCCTCCTCGCGCTGCTCAGCTACCCGGTGCTCGTCGAGCCGGTGCTGCCCCGCGCGCAGCAGGCCTGGGCATGGTCCGGGGGGTTCGTGCTCTTCGTGCTCCTCACCGGGTGGTGTGCGTGGGGGATGGGGCGCGCGGTGGTGGGGACCGACAGGGATGGCGAGGTGGAAGCAGGGGTAGGGAGGGAGGCTCCCGCGTCCCGCCCGGCGGAGGAGGCGGCGGCGCGTCCCCCGCTGACCCACGTCCTGCTCTGGGTGGCCCTGACTGCATGCGCGTCGGCTCTCCTCCTGGCCGTCACCAACGCGGTCTGCTACGACCTGGCGGCCATCCCCCTCTTCTGGGTCGTGCCCCTCTCCTTCTATCTGCTGAGCTTCGTGCTCTGCTTCGACTCGCCGAGGCGATACCACCGGGTGCCCTACGTGGTCCTCCTCGTCGTGTCCATCTGGAGCGTGTGCCACCTCGCCGGCACGGGCAACGCCCCGCTGATGCGGCAGCTTCCCGTCTACCTGGGGATGCTCCTGGTGGCGTGCATGGTGTGCCACGGCGAGGCGTACCGCTTGCGCCCCCATCCCCGCTACCTGACCGGGTTCTACCTGGCCATCGCGGCGGGAGGAGCGTTGGGGGGGGCCTTCGTGGCCCTGGTGGCGCCCGTGGTGTTCACCCGGTACGACGAGCTGTATTGGGCCATGGGCGCCACCGTGGTGGTGGCGTGGCTGGCGCTCAGGCCGGACGCGGCCCGGCCCGGCCACCAGCGGCGTCACGCCCGCTTCTGGTACGCGGGTGCGGTGGTGGCGGCGACGCTTTGCCTGATGGCCTGGCAGACGGCGCAGAAGCTGGCCGGTGGCGAGGGCCTGGTGGAGGCCACGCGCAGCTTCTACGGCGCCCTGGCCGTGCACGACCGCGGCGAGGGAGAGGGGGCGTACCGGGAGCTGCGCCACGGCTCCATCGTCCACGGGTCCCAGATCCTCGCGCCGGGCCGCACCCGGACCACTACCGCCTACTACGGCGAGGACAGCGGCGTGGGTTGGGCGATGCAGGCGCTTCCCGCAGAGGGAGCGCGTCGGGTGGCGGTGGTCGGTCTCGGCGTGGGCACCGTCGCTGCGTACGGCCGTCCCGGAGACCTGTTCCGCTTCTACGAGCTGAGCCCCGACGTGGCTCGCGTCGCCCGCCGGCACTTCACATTCCTGGACGAGAGCGAGGCGGAGGTCCAGGTGGTGCTGGGCGACGCGCGCCGCAGCCTGGAGGAGGAGGAGCCCCAGGCGTACGACCTCATCGTGCTCGATGCGTTCAACGGCGACGCCATCCCCGTGCACCTCCTCACCAGGCAGGCCTTCGACGAGTACCGGCGGCACCTGCGGCCGGGTGGCGTCATCGCCGCCCACGTCTCCAACCGGCACGTGGACCTCAAGCCGGTAGTCATCGGAGCGGCGCACCACCTGGGGCTCACGGCGGTGGTGGTGTGGGACAGGAACGAGTCCGGCGAGTGGTGGATCGAGCCCTCCACGTGGGTGCTCATGGGTGGAGGCGGGGACGCCGCTCCCAGGGCCGCCGAGGGCGGAAGGTCCGCACCTCGGGAGAGAGCCATCGATCCGCGCACGGGGGCCCCGGTCGCCGAGCGTCTCTGGACCGACGAGCGCTCCAGCGTGTTCGGGATCCTGATCTGGTAGGTCGGTGGCGGCGGCTAGCTCACGAACAGGTGCTTGGTCGCGAAATCGGGCTCGCTGGTGAGGTTGACGCCGAGCTTGCGGAGTCCGGCCTCGTCGCCCGGCGTGGGCATGTGCGTGAGGTGGACCTCGCATCCGCGCAGCTCCGGGAGGCGCGACACCGCCGCGGCGGCCGCGGGGTTGGAGGTCGCGCTCACGGCCAAGGAGATGAGCGCCTCCTCTGCGTCGAGGCTCACCCGCCGCCCGCCCAGCACCTCGGTCTTGAGGTGCCCCAGCGCCTGGATCACGGAGGGGGGCAGGAGGTCCGTCTCGTGGGGAAGCCCGGCCAGGCGTTTGGCCGCGTTGAGCACCAGCGCCGCGGAGGCGTGCATCAGGGGTGAGTTGCTCCCGGTGACCAGGTCTCCGTCCGGCAGCTCGATGGCGGCGCCGCAGTAGATGCCGTTGTTGCCCTTGCCATTGGCCTGCGCGAGCACCGCCGCCTCGCGAGCCGGGTTCACCACCCGCCGGTGCTCGATGGTGAGGCCCAGATCGTCCATGAGCAGCTCCAGACGCTGGACCGTATCCCGGTCCACGAGGCCCATGGCGTGCTCGCACGCGTAACGGAAGAAGCGGCGCACGATCTCCTGCTCCCCGGCCGCGCGCACCACATCGTCGTCCACGATCCCGAACCCACAGCGGTTCACACCCATGTCCGTGGGGGACTTGTAGAACGACGGCTCGCCGGTGATCCGCTCCACGATGCGCCGCAGAAGGGGGAAGGCCTCGATGTCGCGGTTGTAGTTGACCGCGCGCTCGCCGTGCGCGTCCAGGTGGAAGTGGTCGAGCTGGTTGACGTCCTTGAGCTCGGCGGTGGCCGCCTCGTAGGCGGCGTTGACCGGGTGCTCGAGGGGCAGGTTCCAGATCGGGAAGGTCTCGAACTTCGCGTAGCCCGAGCCCAGGCCGCGCCGGTGGTCGTGGTAGAGCTGGGACAGGCAGGTGGCCAGCTTTCCGCTGTTCGGGCCGGGACCGCTCACCACCACGATGGGCCGGTCGGTCTCGATGTAGTCGTTCGCGCCGTAGCCCTCGTCGCTCACCACCACGTCGATGTCGGTGGGGTAGCCGCGCGTGAACCGGTGCGTGTAGACGCGGATGCCGCGGTGCTCCAGGCGGAGCTTGAAGGCGACGGCGCCGGGCTGCTCCTCGAAGCGCGTGATGACCACGGCGCGCACGGTTACGCCGTGCTCGCGCAGGTCGTCGATGAGCTTCAGGGCGTCGGAATCGTAGGTGATCCCGAAGTCGGCCCGCATCTTCTTCTTCTCGATGTCGCCGGCGTAGATGCACAGCACCACCTCGGCGCGGTCACCGAGGTTCTGCAGCAGACGCAGCTTCACGTTCGGGTCGATGCCGGGAAGCACCCGGGCCGCGTGGTAGTCCCAGACGAGCTTGCCGCCGAACTCGAGGTACAGCTTGTCCTTGAAGATGCCTACACGCTCTTCGATGGCGGCCGTCTGCTCGGCCAGGTACCTGTCGTTGTCGAAGCCGATCCGTCGGGACAAGGCTCTGTTCCTCTTTCGGGCCGCACGGGATCACGATGTGTCGCCCCGGGAGTCGTCCTGCTCCTCCCCGGGAGCCGGCGCACGTTGGCGGTGTGGCCCGAGGCGGGCAAGCCCCGTTGCGATTCCGGGCCGCGCCGGCCGGTAGAGGACCATGACGGATCCCCCCCTCCCCTCGCGGGTGCCGCGCGAGGGCCCCGGGTTTGGAGATGGGGCCGGATCGGACGTAGCTTCGCGCCTCCTTGAGCCCGACACCGAGGACGCGCCCATGAAACGCATCAGCATCATCGGCGCCGGCAACGTCGGCACCAACACCGCTTTCTTCATCGCGGAACAGGGTGCCTCGAAGGTCCTCATGGTGGACATCAAAAACGGCACCGCCGCCGGAAAGGCGCTGGATCTCATGGAGGCGGGCCCGGTGCGCGGGTACGCCTTGTCGATCCGGGGAACCACCGACATCGGGGACATCGCAGGCAGCGACGTGGTCATCGTCGCGGCGCAAGCCGGGGGAGGGGCGGGAGGACCTGTACCGGGACAATGCGTCCACGGTGCGGGCGATCGCGGGGGACATCCGTCGCCTCGCCCCCGACGCCGTGGTGATCAACATGGTCGAGCCCATCGACCTGATGACGGTGCTCATCCAGGAAGCCCTGGAGTGCGACCGATTCAAGGTCATGGGCGTGGGCGGGCTGCTCAGCTCGACCCGCCTCCGCCACCTCGTGAGCCGCGCCTTGGGGGTGTCCCCGCGAGAGGCCACCGCGCTCATCATCGGCCCGCATCACCCGAGCATGACCTTCCTGCGCGACACCGTCCGCGTGTCCGCCATCCCGGCGGCCACCCTCCTCGGGGACTCGGAGCTGGATCGACTGATCGGGGAGGCGCTGAGCGCGGGCGACACCATCCTGGAGATGTCCCAGCGCTCCACCTCGTACTACGCCCCCAGCGCGGCGGCGGCGGCGCTGGTGGACGCCATCGTGTCCGACTCGAAGGCCCTGCTCCCCGTCTCCGTCCGCTGTGAGGGAGAGTACGGCGTGCGGGGGCTGGCCATCGGCGTCCCGGCGTTCGTGGTCTCGAACCCGCTGGACATCATGTGCCACGTGGCCCTGCGAACCACGGGGTTCGACCTGCGCCGGGTGATCGGCATGGCCGGGATCCTGGATTCGACGCGCTTCCGGTTCTTCGTCGCCGAGCACATGGGGTGTGCCCTGTCCTCGGTCCACGCCATGGTGCTGGGTGGTCATGGGGACCAGATGGTGCCGCTGCCGCGCCTGACCACCGTGGGCGGTGTGCCCATCACGGAGCTCATGGACGCGGACACCATCGCCCGGCTGTGCGAGCGCACCCGCAAGGGCGGAGCGGAGGTGGTGGCGCTTCTGAAGACCGGCTCCGCCTACTACGCGCCAGCGGCGTCGGCGGCGGAGATGGTCGAGGCGATCGTCACCGACCGCAAGCATCTTTCGCCCTGCGCGGCATACCTCCGCGGGGAGTACGGCATCCACGACCTGTTCATCGGAGTGCCGGTGATCCTGGGGAGGAACGGGGTGGGGCGGATCATCGAGCTGGATCTGACCGACGAGGAGCGGAAGGAGCTGCTCGTCAGCGCGGACGCGGTTCGCAATGGCGTCGAGGAGCTCGCCACCTTCTTCCAGCCGACCTGAGGGGAGGTCGCGGCGGGCGGCCCCTCCCGTCGGTCAGCACCCGAACAGCTTCTTCACGTCCGGCTTGGTGACCTTCCCCATGGCGTTGCGGGGGAGGTCGGCCACCACCCGCACCTCCTTCGGCACCTTGTAGGGAGCCAGGCGCTCCTTCACGTAGGACCTGAGCTCCTCGGGCTCGGGGGCGGCACCGGGGCGGGCTACCACCGCGGCGCACACCCGATCGCCCCAGTCCGGGTCGGGCACGCCCACGACCGCGCAGTCCGCCACCGCCGGGTGCGAGCGGAGCTCGTCCTCGATCTCCAGCGCCGAGACCTTCTCTCCGCCGGTCTTCAGGATGTCCACGGACTCGCGGCCCAGGATGCGGTACGAGCCGTCGGCGAGCACGGCGCGGTCGCCGGTGCGGAACCACCCGTCCGAGGTGAACGCCTCGGCGGTGGCGTCGGGGCGACGCCAGTACTCGCCGAAGACCCCCGGTCCCCCCACCTCGATCTGTCCTGACGCCCCCTCGGACACGATGACGCCAGCCTCGTCCACGAGGCGCACCTCCACGCCCGGCAGCGGCTGGCCGACGTGTCCTGGCCTCCGCTCGCCGCGAAGGGGGTTGGAGATCCCCATCCCGATCTCCGTCATCCCGTACCGCTCCAGGAGGCGCTGGCCCGTGATCTCCTCCCAACGCTCCAGCGTAGGCACCGGGAGCGCCGCCGACCCCGAGACCATGAGGCGGAGGCCGCGGGCCGCGGCGCTCCAGCGCATCCGTGTGGCCTCGTCCGCCGCTTCCCAAGCGGCGATGAGGCGCCCGTACAGGGTGGGTACGGCCATGAAGAGGGTGAGGTCGCCCCGGGCGATTCGCTCCCACGTCGCTGCCGGCTCGAACTTCGTCAGGATCTGACAGACGGCCCCTGCCCAGAGGGCACAGCTCAGGACGTTGACGATCCCGTGGACGTGGTGGAGGGGGAGGGTGAGGAGGATGTGGTCGTCCCGGGTCCATCCCCAGGCCTCCACCAGCGAGCGCACCTGCGCTTCGTTGTTGGCGTGGGTCGTCACCACGCCCTTGGGCCGCCCCGTGGTGCCGGAGGTGTAGAGCATCATGGCGCGCCGGCTCCCGGCGAGCACCGGAAGGGCCGCCACCGGGCCTTCCTCGATGAACGCAGGGGTTTGGTGCACTTCGAGCCCCCGCTCCGCCGCCACGCCCGCGACCCGGTCCACCAGAGAGGGGTGCACCACCAGCGCCTCGGGGGCGGCGTCATCCAGCACGTACGCCAGCTCCGCCGGCGGGTGGGAGGTGGCCAGGGGAACGGCTACGCCGCCGGATCGCCAGATGGCCCACTGCACGGCCACGTAGTCCCAGCCCGGGGGCACGAGGAAGCACACGCGGGCCTCCTCCATGTCTTCCCGACCGGCGAGGAGGCGATTGGCGGCCGAGCCCGAGGCCTCCAGGAGGTCCCGGTAGGTGAACACGCCCTCGGGGGCGACCACGGCGATGCGGCCGGCGTGGTCGAGGGCGCGGGCGAAGAGAGGGAGAGGCATGGCTCGTGCGGCGCTCCTTTCAGCGTTCGGCGGGGACCAGGCGCACGGAGACCTCGACCCGCCGGTTCCGCGAGCGCCCCTCCCGGGTCCCGTTGTCGGCGATGGGGCTGGCCTCACCCTTCCCCACGGCGGTCACCGCGCCCCCGGCCACGCCACCCTCCAGGAGGAGGCGCCGGACCGCCTCGGCCCGGAGCCGCGAGATGGTGAGGTTGGCCTCGTCGGTCCCGGTGTCGTCGGTATGCCCCTCCACGGAGATCTCCGTGGAGGGGGAACCCGCCAGGATGGCGCCCAGGGCGCGGACCTCCGCCGCCGAGGACGGGGCCACATCGGTGGCGCCCACGGGGAAGAGGGTGCCTCCCAGGACGACGCGGACGAGGCCGTTCGCCTCATCCACGGAGACGAGGGAGGGAGCGCTCGCGGCCCGGGCCCGGAGCGCCTCGAGCAGGGCGTCGCGCCGGCTCTTCTCTTCGGCCCCGGCGCGCTCTTGAACCGCGGCGGCTGTTTGGGCCGCCACCGCCAGCGAGTCGGCGCGGAGTCGCAACGCTCGAGCCTCCTCCTCCGCGCGCTCCCGCGCCTCCGCTTCCTGGCGGAGCCGCGCTTCCAGCGCCTCCACCCGGGCGAGGAGATCGGCTGCGGCCGCGGTATCCGGGGCAACGGCTGCTTCCGGGCGTGCCAGCGTATCCGCCATGGTACCCGCGGGTGCGGCGGCCTCGGGGCGTGGCACGGAGAAGGGCCCCGTGGGCGAACCGGAGCGGGGCGGGAAGACGAGTCGCATCCCGACCTGCACGCTCCAGCGGGAGGTGCTCCCCGCCCAGAGCTTGCTCAGTGCCGCGGTGACGAAGGTGCGACTGGAGGGGTCCGGGCGGTACGCGGCGCCCAGTTGGAGCCCAGGCCCGAGGGAGAGGCCGCCGAACTTGTCGTCCACCACGGCCTCGTCGGCGGGCCGGTCGGCGGAAGAGCGGACCCTGGCTACCGCCAGCAGCCCGCCCACGGTGGGCCAGACGGGCCCCAGGCGGGGGAGGACGGCCGTGACGCCGAAGCCGGCGCCCAACGTGGTCGCGCTCCCCTCCACCGTGTGCCCGTCCGCCTCGGTCTGGAGGCCCTGGCGGGCCATCTCCAGGGACACGAAGGGGATGAGGTTGTCGTTGTCGCGAAGCCTCCCCAGGTGGGCGTCCAGGTGGAGGGCGATCCCGCCGTTGCCGTCTCCCATGGCGCTGCGTCCGAGGCGCGCGTCGAGCGCTCGGAGGAAGGGTTCGGACGCCTCGTCCCCGAGTCCGGCCCCGGGTGCGCCGGAAAGCACGTTCACGGTGGTCCTTCCGCCTGTGAGCGCCCCGGCGGTCTGTAGGACCATGCTCTCCCGGATCAGCCGGGTGAGCTCCTCCACCTGACGTCGGAGCTCCGCCACGGAAGGCTCGGCCACGGGCACCCCGCCCGTCACGGGACCGCTGGGCACGATGCCCGGAGCCACGCCGGCGGCGGCGCCGCTGTCCGGGGCGACCGGCACCGTGAGGGTCTGGAGGCGCCCCAGGACCCGCGCCTGCAGGGCGGTGCGCGCCGAGTCGGAGAGCACGACCTCGCCCCCGCCGATCATGCGGATGAGCTCCTCCTGCACCGCCGTGCCCACCGCCGCCGAGTCCACGCCTCCGCCGACGGGGAGAGTGCGCCCGCCGGGGCCGTAGCGGACGTAGACCTCGCCTTCCTTGGGCACCGGGATGGCCAGGAGCCGTCCCGAACGGTAGTCGGTGCTGTCCTCGGGCGCCGGGCTGTCGGCGACGGGTGCGCGCCGTGATTCCCGCTGGCCGAAGACGAGGACGGAGATCCCTCCGGTGAGCGCGAAATTGTGCCGCAGGTCGGATGTGGAGGAGGCATCCTCCAGGGCCCCCGACGTGGTGATGTGGTCCCGCAGCGCCAGCGTGATCCGGGTGCGGTCGTTCACGGGGATCCCCAGTCCCGCGCCCACCACCAGCGCGTTCTGGTCCTCCACGTCGATGCCCGTGTCCTCGCGGTAGTCGTCGGAGAAGCGCGTCTGCCCCAGCCCCACCAGGAGGTGGGGGGATGCGCCGGTGACCTTCCCGACGTTGAACTGGAGCTCTCCGGTCCAACCCCAGACGCCACGGAAGTCCTCGAATCCGTCCGTCACGCCCCGGAAGTACTGGCCGCGGACTCCGAAGTAGGGCCCCAGGTCCAGCCCC
>Ga0315541_1000923_pt1 | contig 29353 bp, 23 predicted proteins | sample SalMarSW160190MG_FD_203095 | JGI IMG/M metagenome (GOLD analysis project Ga0315541, IMG submission 203095) | Salt marsh sediment microbial communities from the Plum Island Ecosystem LTER, Massachusetts, United States - Salt Marsh Sediment SW1601-190 ...
GGATGTAGAAGTCCTCCGAGTCGATCTCGGCCAGCGGGCGGGCCCTGAGCTTGCCGACGAGGGTCTCGACGGTGCCGGTCGAGACCTCGCCGCCGTCCATCCACCCGGAAAACCCCAGCAGCATCGTCGGCTGCCGCATCGTCGGGTGTGCGTGCATTTTCAGACGATCCGCTGCCATCATCTCACCTCTGGCGGGTTCTCACCCCCGCAACACGCTCTCGCCGACCCGTCGGCCCGCCTGCCCCACAGTTGTCAGGCGGGCCCCCCGGGGCATTGTATCGCCAACGAGCCCCGGCGGGGCTTGCCGTTTGAGATTCCGCCGGCTCCGCGCGCGCTCGGGGCGGGTCACTCGTCGCCGCTCAACTGCTCGATGGCCGAGACGACCTGGGCCTTGAATCTGTCGGGGTCGAAGCCGGCCGGCCCGCGCCGCTGATTGAGCTTCACCTTGGCGGCCGCGTCTTCCAGGAGCTTCTCGGCCGCGTCCAGGGATTGCCCTTCCCGGCCCTGCCGGCGCTGCCGCTGGATGCGCTTCCAGAGGGTGTTGTACAGGTAGAAGTCCTCCGCCCCTTCGCGGCAGCGCTCGAAGTGGATCGTCGGGTACAGGCCCCGCCGGCCGTAGCAGATCATGGCGGTGTCGGGCTCGCGCCCGTCCAGATCGAAGAACTGATAGCCGTGCAGGATGTTGAGGTGCCACTGGGTGCGGGCGGTGATGCCCTTGCGGAACTCGCTCCACTGATACAGGCCGAAGGAGTAGCGGCTGCGGCCCTGGTTGTAGATCTGCACTTCCTTGCCCAGGCGGCGGGCCTCCGCCAGGACGCCGGCGTCGTGGCGGTTGAGGCAACTGACGTCGAGGGCCTCGAAGAAGCGCTGGTGCCAGTATAGCATGTTGCCGGGGTCGGCCGGGCGGCTGCCGAAGTCGACGCTGTAGCTGCCGCTGGTGCGGAGGGTCTTCGGGAAAGCCGCGCTGACGGCGGCCATCATCTTCATGAACTCCAGCTCGCGCTCGGCGACCTCGCGGACGCGGGTCTCGTCGCACATGGCGTACCAGATGGTCGGCCAGTTGTTGGCGCCGGCGTGGGCGTCCACCGCCCGCCAGGCCCGCAGCAGCGCCTCGGCGTAGGGAAGGCCGCTGTCGCGCTCGGCCTTCTCCCCGGAGCGGCCCTTCTGGTAGCGGTCGTGCAGGCCGCCGAAGCGCAATCCCCCGTAGCCGTTGATCGGGCCGGTGAAGCCGTGCTTGCGCAATAAGGCGAAGAAGCGGTCGCACTCGCCGAAGTCGATCTCCGGCCGGCCGTCCTTCCAGCCGCTCAGCCGCCAGCTCGGGCCGCCGGCCACCATGTTCATGCCGTATTCCCGGAGCATCCCGAGGGTCTCGTCCAGAACCCCCCACCGACGCTGCTGCGGGATCATCCGCGGCGGCATCAGCCCGTAGAAGCCCATGCGGAATGGCGTATCGCGATCGAGCGTGACGGCGGCGACTTTCAGGCGCACCGGCACCCGCAGCCAGACCGGCTGGCGCCCGCCGATGGTCAGCTCGCCGCGGTACTCCCCGGGCGCGGCGTCGTGCGGCACGCGGACCTTGACGATCAGCTCGCGGCTCAGGTCCTTGGGCAGGTCCAGGCTGGAAACCTCTCGCAACGTGTGCGGCATGACGCGGTAGGCGATGGAGCCGAAGCCGCGGGAGGTGTTGTACCACACCGCCCGCACCTCGGCGGGCAGCTTGCCCGGGCCGGCCAGCCATCGAAAGGCGACGCGGCAGCGGCCCAGCGGCTGCATCGGCCGGACGGCCACGCAGAACGCCTCCATCTCGCCGCGCACACCCAGGCGCGAAAGGGCCAGTTCCTGCGGGCCGGGGGCGCCCGCCGGCGGCAGGGAGTTCGGCCGTACGTCGTGGGCGACGCCAACCGGCCAGGCGAGAACGGCACGCCCCTGCCACGCCGCCGCCGGGCGGAACGCGGCCGCGGGTGCGTCCAGGCAGACCGCCTTGCCGCGGAACTCCGCCGCCAGCGCCTCAAGCTGGCCGGCCAGCCACGCCGCCGCCTTCTTATCGCCGCTGCGGTGAATCGCCAGGGCGGCCAGCTTGCTGCCCCAGGGGCGGTCGGCGGCGAAGGCGAGGGTCAGCCCGTCGCGGCCGGCCTCGGCCTCGAAAACGACGGGTCGGGCCAGCTCGCCCTTCATGTAGGTGTCCCATATGTCCACGCCGACCGGCTCGATGTCCTCGAAGCGGTACAGGGCGTGGGCGGCCCCGTCGGCTCGCGTCTCGGACCAGACTTCCCGGTCGCCGGCCAGGATCCGCCGCTTGGCGTGCATGGCCTGCTCGCCGCCCCAGTAGCCGGAGTTTTCGTAGAATACGGTCACGCGATGCCGCCCCGCCGGCAGGTCGATGCGGAAGCGATAGCCGCCGGCCTCGCAGAAGTCGCGCAGCAGCGCCGCCCCGAAGGTCGTGTCCCGGGCGGCGCCGTCCCAGGGCGCGCCCCCGCGCGGGCCCCAGCCGAAGCCGCGGGCCTTGGTGTAGGCGGTCTTGTGGGAGATGCCCGTCCAACCGAGCATGACCGACTGGCTGGGCGGGCCGAAGTCGAACGCCCACACGCCCGCGGGCCGGTCGACCTTGACCAGCCGCAGGTCGTCGATCACCACGCGCCCGGCCGAGCCCTTGTTGCCGAAGCCGAAATCCACGCGGACGATGCTGTCGGGGTCGATGTCGCGCTTGATGTCGTTGTTGCGGCTGCCCGCCTCGCCGCGGAACAGGCCGCCGACGGAGATCACCCAGCGCGTCCGCCCGGGGGCGAAGGTGACCGAGGCGTTGTGGCGGTTCCAGTACGTGCGGCCCTTGTCGGCCCAGGCCTGGTCGGCGATGAGGACGTAGCCCCGGATGGGCCCGGCGTTGGGGTTGAGCACGTCCAGGACCAGGGCGTCGAAGCCGGACCAGTCGCGCCGCGGCCGCCGCCAGGTGATATAGGCGGGGCTGTACCGCCCCTTCGGGTCGAAGCTGATCTCCAGCGCCTTCCGCCCGTGGACGACGCCCTCGCCGACCAGCCGCGGCGTGCCGGCGACGAAGTCCCACGCCTTCACGTCTTCGCCCGTCTCGAAATCGCACAGGCGCAGCGCCCGCTCGCCCGCGGCCGCGCTGCCGGCCAGGGCCACCGCCCCCAGCAGCACCACCGCCACCTCTCGGAGACGTTTCACGATCGCCCGCTCCCTTCCCACCTGCCCGATCCCCTGCCCACCAGCTTGCAGGCGGGCGGCGCGCCGGGACAGCCGGGAACTAGACAAAGCCAGCTCAAGAAAAAGAGGCAATTCGCGAAATTCGCCGCAATTCGTGTAATTCGTGGACTCCTCGCCGCCCGCGCAGACGCAACCTAGCCTCGTCACACCGCGTAAACGTTCCTGTGACCGGTCTAGTCCTTCACCATCACGTCGATGATCTGATCACGCCAGCGGTCGAGGTTCTCCAGCCGCTGCATTCGCTCGGTGAAGTCCTTCGCGGCCGAGCGGTCGTGGCGCTGGGCGATGGCCTGCCGGCCGATCTCGGCCAGCAGCGCCTCGGCAGCGGAGTCCTTGGCGCCGGGGAGCTTCCTGTACGTCTCGACCCAGCGGCGGTCGTCGTAGGCCTCGCGCAGGCCGATCATGAAGGGCGTCTGCACGGTGCCGAATGGGGTGTACCAGCCGAAGCCCCAGCCGCCGCCTTCGCTGGTGTCGAACCGCGGCAGCGTGTTGTACGCCCACGTCAGCGAGCCGCGGCTGTCGTAGGCGCCGAAGTAAAAGCCGAAGCGCAGCCGCACGTCATACGCCGAGGCCTGGTCGTTGCAGCCGCCGTACTGCCAGAACTGCTTGCCGGCCGTGCGGACGGTGTCGCCCATCTTCTGGTCGGCGTGGATCGCGTTCGTGCAGAAGACGTCGATGTCGCTGAGGAACACCAGCCCCGCCGACGGGCTGTACACGTCGGCACCGATGAGGATGTTGTCGTGGCCGGCGGCGCCCTTGCGGATCAACTGGCAGGTGTCGCGGAAGTGCGGCTTGATCCACGGGCCGGCGCCGATGACCTCGTGGAACGGGTTGTCCCACTTCCCCCGGCCGGCCCACTTGTTCGGCTCGTCGAAGGGGTGGACGATGATCTTCTTCGGCCAGGCGCCGGCGGCGGCGTGCTCGGCCGCCTGGCGGACCCACTCCACGTACAGCTCGCGCAGCTCGGGAATGACCTTGTGCGGGTTGGCGTTGGTCTTGTCCAGGAAGGCCCGGCGGAGGGCGTTGCGGTCGCCTTCCCGGGCACGGTAGAGGTCGCGCTCGAGGTTGAGCGTGTCGGGAAAGCCCAGCGGGTCGCCGCCGAGAAACCAGAAGATGTGCGTCATTCCCAGCTTGTTGACGGCGTAGGCCATCCAGTCGTCCAGGTAGTACCAGTCCTGCATGAGCCTGCCCTTGCGGACGGTCATCTGCGGCTGGGCCCCGCCGAACCAGATGTGCATGCCGGTGTGGTTGAACTCAAAGAGCGTCTTGAGTTCCTGGAGAGTGCACAGTCCGCCCGTGCAGGAGCCGTGGTCCAGTCCGGCCTGCTGCATGGTCAGCAGCGTCACGGGCACCACCTCCACCTGGATGGGCATCTCGCATTTGACGGACCCGTCGGCGGCGGTGGCGGTGATGCGAACCTGCCCGGCGTAGCGGCCGGGCTTGCTGGCCTGGCCCAGCGTCTTGAGAGTCACCCAGAACCAGTGCGACCTGCCGGCGGGTATGTCCACCGGATACGCCGGCCACATCCGCTGCGGGAACATGCGATACGACTTCTGCCGTGCCCGCGAGCTCCTGACGACGGCGGCGTACTCGGCCGTGCGGCAGTCGATCTCGCAGGCGAGCTTTCCGGCCGGGCCGGTCAGCTCGCCGACGGTGAAATTGACTCCCTTCAGGTCCTTGCCGTTGGCGTAGACGCCGAACGCGGCCGTCTCGTATTCGTTACGGGCCATCCGCAGCTTCAGCGACCGGAACGACTCGCCGGCCTGCGGGGCCGAGTTCGGCATCAGCGTGGAAGTGTACGTCCGCGTGTACACCACGGCCGGGTCCTTCGCCGACGCCGGCGGGGCGATGACGGGCGTCTGCTTGCCGCCCAGGTCGGCGCCTTTGCGCTTCTCTGCCTGCACGCGGGCGACCCACTCCCGCGTCTCGCGGAAATACCTTTCGGCCGCGGCCTCTGCCGCCTCGCCGGCCGGGGAGAAGGCGATCGACTCGACCGGCAGATCCTTGTCGGCGCGGATGAACAGCTCCGTGAAATCGCCCGGGGCGTTCTTGCGCATGACCAGGTCCCAGGAGATGGGCACCTGGGCGGTCTTCCACTGGCCGTCGCCGAGGCCGCCGAAGCGGTGCACCTCGCTCGGGCCCCAATACCCGGCCACGCCGGCGTGGGAGGAGAAGACCACCGGCTTTGTCGCGGTGTCCTTGTAGCTGACCGTCAGCAGGTAGACCGCTGCCTCCGGCGGCCGGGGGGTCTTTCCCCACCAGACGGGCACGACGATTCTGGCGGCCCTGCCGGCCTTGGCCGGGCGGTACGTCCGGCCGGCGTCGCGTGCGGGCGGGCCCCAATCGGCGCCGTCCAGGCCCTTCCACTCGGCCATTTGCAGGTTAGGCAGGCCCTCCGGGCGAGGCAGCCCGGCCGGGTCGACCCCCGCGCACCCGGTAGCCGCCCCCGTCACGACCGTCAGCAAAACCACGCTCGCAAAACGCATGCTCGAACTCCTTTCGCTGAGACAATGGTGCTTTCAACGCCTTCCCGGCTCTCGCCGCCGAGCGGCCGGCCGCAGCGCCCACGCCCGCCGGGGCGCGGGGCCAATATACCAGAATCCCTCCGGGAGGTGCGCTTCCGATAGACCTACTCGCCGCCCTTGATCCACTTGGAGAAGACGACGCCGTCGTCGCCCGGCTCGATCACGCGCAGCAGCACCTTCCCGCCGGCCATGAAGTCGACGGCCATGAAGCCCGGATGCAGGTGGGCGAACAGCGTGTCGTCGCCGTGGCCCAGGGCGGCCCCCACGTCCAGCCCCAGGGCGCTGACCAGCATGTATTCGGCCGCGTCTCCGCCGTCCAGAACCTGCAAGCCGTGGTCGTGCCCGGCCGCGTACACCAGCGGGCGGTTGGCCGACAGGGCGGCCGTCAGCCGCTTGGTCATCTCCTTATACTCCCTGCCGGCGAGGGTCTGCTTGTTGTACACGAGGCTCCGCAAGAGAGGATAGAGCGACCCCAGGATCGGTGTCGGGATCCACAGCCCCCGGGCCAGATGGGTGCTCGGAAACAGGTGGTCCTTCCAGTCATAGAACCCGCCCTGCGTCCCGTGGGAGGCCAGGGGGTGATGGGCCGCCACGAGCACGTCCCGGCCGTCGGCCCCGGCCAGGAGCCGCTGGAGGCCCTCCACCATCAGGTCCTTCTCCGCGGCCGGGTCGGACGCCGCGGCCGCTCCCTCCTCGTGCAGCCACCATGCCGTGTTCAGAACGATGATCCGCACTCCGCTGAAGTCCAGCTTCACCGGGCCGGGGGAGCCGCCCCTGGGAAGGAAGTTGCCCTCGCCGCCCAGGGCGGCGTTGACGTACGCCTCCTGCCGACTGATGGCCTCCAGCCCGCCCGGGCGGTCGTTGCCCCAGTCGTGGTTGCCGGAGAGGAACAGCCCGCGGGCGCCGCTTTCCTTGATCGCCGCCAGTTGAGGCGACAGCCGCCGCTCGGCGTCCTTTCGATCCGGGTGTCCTTCCTCGGGCATCCCGGCCGGATAGATGTTGTCGCCGAGGAATATGATCAGGGTCCGCTCCGGCATTTCCCCGGCCCACCGCCCCAGGCTGGCGAAGACCGAGGAGTCCGCCTCGGTGTCGCCGGCGTCGCCGACGAGGACGACCCGGTGGAGGACCTCCGCGTCCGCGGCCGTCACGTTCGCCAGCGGAGTCACGTCGGGGCGATAGTACGGAGTGGTGTGACTGCAGCCCGCCGCCGCCAGCAGCAGGACGAACATCGCCGCCCGCGACGGATCCCGTAGGCCGAGAGTGGTCATGGCCGTGCACCCCCTAAAAGCAACGCTGACACGTTTCATTTCTTTCCGAGCGATCTGGTTGATTTCCCATTTGCCGGCGAAGGTCCCGCAGAATGCAACGATCGCCAGGAAGCCTTCCATGCCGAACTCCCAGCCCGTGGACAGCTCGCCTCTCGCGGTCATTACTCTACGCGCACCGCGGCGATGTGTGAACAGTGAACTCGGCCACGGTTTCCACACGTCGCAACGAGTGGGAACACGAATGACACATCTGCCCGCTCCCCTGCCCACCAGCTTGCAGGCGGGCGGCGCGACGGGCTTGCCACGGCGTCGCTCTGGCGAGCCGGGACAGGCGGATCAGTCCACGAATTACGCGAATGTTCTCTTCTTCTTCAGCAAGTCTGTTTAGTTCGTGCAATTCGTGTAATCCGTGGACTCCTCGTGCAGTTCGTGGACTCCCCCCGCGTCTGGACCTGTCCCCGGCGGCGACGGGCGGCTCAGTCCGTCAGGTCCTCGACCTTGACGTCCGAGACGGCGAGGGTGCCGTCCCAGATGTAGAAGCCCAGCGTCCGGTGGCCTTCGCCGCGAAGGGGCTCCGGGTCGGCCCACTCGATGAACGGCTCGTTCGAGCCGCCGAGGAATCCGCGCAAGTGAGCCCCGCGCCGCTCGAAGCTGAGCACGTAGTCCCGGCCGGGCTGGATGGTGACGGCCGGATCGGTGACCACGTCCTCGACCATGCGCTGGAGCTTGGCTTTTTCGGTGGACACGGCCAGGGTGTAGCCGTCCCGCTCGACCCGCCCCGGCGAGCCGCAGATCCAGACGGTGATCTCGATCCCCTTGACCGCCTGCATGGTGGCGGTGACGCGGACGTCGTCGGCGTGCTCTTCCTGGCGGTAGATGTAGGCGTTGCCGGCCGATCCCCCGACGATCCGCCCGGCGTCGTCGACGGTCCACTGCCCCTCGGCCACGCGCCAGCCGGGCGGCGCTTTGGTCTCGGCGGGTGCAGCTTGCAGGATTCGCAGCACCTCTTCCGGGCTCTTGTGCATGTAGGGGCCGTAATTCACGCGCGAGCCGTGCTTCCGCACCACCAGATCCACCAGCGCCTCCGCCCCGTGGTCCCTGGCGTATTGAACGGAGGCGACGCACAGCCCGCGCCATCCGGCGTGGTCCTCGCTGAAGTAGCCGTTGCCGCAGGGGAAGTCCGCGCACTCCCAGCAGCCGTCGATGCCCTTCCCGATGCAGCAGTTGCGTTGATAGCAGTTGGCTTCCTCGGGCTTGGGAGCCGTCCGGCAGTCGCACTTGCCCGCCCACTGGCAAACGCCGCAGATCAGGCCGCAGTAAGCCACGGTGTCTCGCAGTTCCGTCATCGCATCGCTCCTTGATCCTGCCGGCCATCGGAACAGCGTCAATCGCCGCTCATCGCTGCCGGCGCCTCAACCGGGCCGCAAGCGCCCCGGCCGCAGAAGCGCCACCCTTTCCTTGATGTGCGCCGGCATGCCCGGCAAGTTAGCACGCGTGAGATGATACCTAACAAATGCCAAACTTCAAGGGAAAACCTGTTTTTATCTAATTCCCGTTTTCATAAGCTTTTACAGATAGAAAAACGGCAAACCGGGAGCCCGCATGTCCCGTCCTCAGCGTTCCGCACGAGCGGCGCGCTTGGCCGCGGGGTGGCCCCCGCGGCTACTTGTCCGGGGCGACGATGTCCTCAAATGCCGCGCCGGTGCCGTCGGCGGGGCCGTGGAAGACGCTACCGCCGAAGGTGGTCACGTAGATCATCTCCTTGTCGCAGGGGTCGGGGATGACGCGATGGCCCCACTTGAAGTTGTATCCGGCCAGCCGCCGCCAGCTCGCCCCGCGGTCGTCGCTGCGGAAGATCGCGCTGTTGAAGCCGCACGCGTAGAGCCGGTTGGGGTCGGACGGATCGACGGTGACGGCGTAGCAGTGGAGCTTCTCGTCCAGCAGGCGCCGCCAGGAGCCGCCGGCGTCGTCGCTGGCCCACAGCCCGCCGCCGACGGGCTTTCCGTCCACGGTCGCCGGCCAGCACGCCAGGTAGAGCCGCTTGGGATCCTGCGGGTCGGCCGCCAGGTCGTTGGGGGCGTTGGTGACGGGGGGCATCTTCACCCGCTGCCAGGAGTCGGCGCGGTCGGCCGAGCGGTACACCGCGCCGTCGACGTAGGGCCCCTCCTCGCTGCCGCCGCGGGCGACGCAGAGATACAGCGTGCCGTCGGCGGCAAGGGCCAGCCGCCAGGCGTACAGGTTGGCCGGGTCGATGCCGTCGTTGACCAGCCGCCAGCTCCGCCCGTCGTTGTCGGAGCGGAAGACGCCGTGGTTGAACGCGGCCACGTACAGCCGGCGGGCGCCGACGGGGCTGGCCGGGTCCAGCACGATGTGCGTGGGCACGGCGTTGTCGGGCATGCCGGCGGTGACCGGCTGCCAACACTTTCCCCCGTCGCCGCTGAAGGCCACGCCGCCGGCCCGCGTGGACCAATCCCCGCCGAACATCTTCGGCCGGGGCAGGTCGTGGCAGCCGGACCAGACGCTCCACATGCGGTCGCGGACATCCGGGTCGAAGAGAAGCCAGTAGCAGGTGTTCCGCCACGGAAGCGGTATGCCGCCGCGGCTGAGCCACCAGCCTTTTCCGGCGTCCTCGGACCGCCACAGGCTGATGTCGGTGTAGCTGATGAACAGGCGCCGGGGGACGTGCGGGTCGAAGTGGACGCCGTAGGTCGTGGTCACGTCCATGCCGTTGGTGACGGCCGAGCCGTCCGACCGCCAGCGGGAGTAGGTCTCCTGCCAGGTCTTCCCGCCGTCGGTGCTGCGGAAGCTGCACATGGCCGTGACGCGCCAGACGACGTTCGGGTCCGAAGGCGCCACCGCCAGGTGGATGGCCGAGCCGCCGTGGCCGGCGCCGTTCCAGCGCGTGATCCAGCACTCGCGCGTGACGTTGAGCGCCCGCTCGTCCCAGGCGGTGCGGTAGCACCACGACCAGCTCGCCCCGCCGTCGGCGGTCTTGAACACGCCGAAGGGATGGCCGTAGGCGGCCTGCTCGTCCGGTTTCTCGCGGTGGTCGCGGCACTCCACGTAGGCGACGTCGGGGTTGCCGGCCGCGGTCGCGATGCAGGTGAACTGCGGCGGCCTGCCGACGCCGGGGGCGTGCAGGCCCGCCAGCAGGCCGTTGTGGATCTGCCGCCAGGTCGCCCCCCGGTCGTCGCTGCGATACACCCCACCGATCAGCGTGCCGGCGTCGGCCCACCGGGCCGGGGTGGTCACGTAGAAGACCGGCAGCTTGCGCCGCGGATCGCGCCCGACGGAGGCGTGGAGAATCCCCTCGACTCCCTCGGGCAGGGCCGGCCCTTCCAGCTCGCCGGTGGCAGCGGAGATACGATACAGCCCGCCCGGCAAGACCAGGTAGAGCTGCCGCTCGCCCGCGGGCGAGTCGCGGTCCACGTGCAGCAGGCGCACGGCGTGGTTGTCGCCGACGGCCCCGCGCGGCTGGACGCCGTCGATCCGGGCAAGCTGCCGGAAGGACTTGCCGTAGTCTTCCGAGCTGAACAGCAGCAGCTCGCCCCTCTCGCCGGCCGGGCGGTAGATCGCCACGTGGATGCGGTTCGAATCGTCCGGGTCCACGGCGATTCCCAGGACCAGCCCGCCCGGCCAGTTGTCGCCGGACTCGTAGCGATGGTCCGCGTGGTCGCGGGACTCGACCTCGGCCGTGACCTTCTCCGGGGCGGGAAAGACCAGCCGCCAGGTCTGGCCCAGGTCGTTCGAGCGGTACAGCCCGGAGTTGCCGGCGTAGATGCACTGCCGGTCCTGCGGGTCGAAGCCGGCCGAGCGGACCACGCCTTTCAGATTGATGTTCCGCCAGGACTCCCCGCCGTCGATGGACTGATACCATCCGGTCATGTCGCAGACGATGAACAGCACGTTGGCGTCGGTCGGATGGATGGTCGGCCGGAGTTGCCCGCCCCCGCCGCCGGGGCCGATACGAACGAATGCCTTCCCGGATGGTTGCGTCGAAGATTTCATCGCTCCTCCTCGCTCGGCGGCAGTTGCAGCCCTTCTCACCGAACCGCCGGCACCACGCCGGCCTCAACGCAGGTTCGGCCGGCCAGGATACCGAGCGGCAGCGGGATTCGCCACAACGATGCGTGGAGAGGCCCTCCCGCCAGTCGAAGGCTTTGGTGGCGTACGTGATTCCCGCCTCGCCCCGCGCAAGAGGACGGGCGGACTCTCAGGCCCGCCCGTTGGAGACAATTTGGTTTCGGGGAACGGCTACCTGCGGCGGCGGATCAGGGCAAGTCCGCCCAGGGACAGCAAGGCCAGCGTGGCTGGCTCGGGCACCGGCGCGAAGCTGGGCACCGAAACAACGCCACCGTCAATCACGGAGGAGAACGACTGCGCGAACGTCGAGGAGTCGGTCTGCACGACCATCAGCTCGCTGAACTGGCCGGGCAGTAGGTTCCCGGGTCCGACCGGCGCACCAAGAAACGAGAACCCGACCACGTCTCCCAACCCAATGCTGCGGTCGGTGAGGGCAGGCGCAACACCGTTTCCCAATTGGTAGCTCACGTCGGTCTGGAAGCCGGCAAAGCCGTTGGTAGTGAGTCGGCCGATCTCCGTGGCGCTGCCTGGGTCGTCCGCCAAGAGGTAGGTAAACGTCAAGCCCCCCCACGGGTTATTCGTGTCGCCGAAGATCACCGTGGAAGTCAACGTGCCGGAGAAAGTGGCTGAGGCAAAGGGCACTGGACCGCTGGTGGCGAGGATCGTCCCCCCGCTCGGGTCGGGCTCTGAGACGGCGTAGATCGTCTGCCCAGGCGTAATCAGAGCGGCCGCGGCCCACGGCACGAATGTCAAGATCACAAGAGCGGCGATGCACGAACGGATGCCGCGCTGAGTCAATTGTGTATCCATCGTCCTCTCCTTTTCCAGACCCCTTGGTCCTACAAGTTCTACTGCACACCATCCTGCTCGGCGCCGCCAAGCACGCGGCAACCGATCGAAATCCAGGCAAGAAAACCGCACAGCTATAACACTGAACTCCGTAAGACTCAGCCGACGTGGCCCCCGGACAGGAAGGTGCGAGCGAGACTCGCCCTGCCCTAGCGGTAGCACCGGCGACTCAGCCGGCTTGCCCTCTCTGTCAGTCTCCGGACAGAGGTCGGAGCATGCACTTTATTATACTCCACCCCCCCAATTGCGCCTAGGGGAAAACCGGAAATAGTTGGCCGCCAGCGGGTTCGGACCTCCAACCGAGACACTCCGAGCTCTGCTGCGTCGGCCAAATGACCGTGCGCGAAAGCGCGCCATCGTAATCCGTTGGACTACAATATGTTGTATTGACGCACCAATGGCCCCCCAGGCATGGAGAGATGGCCAACAAGCCATGCGGAACGGAGAGAAGGCTCTCTGGAGAGGATTGTGCTGTGTCCGCCCAAGCGGGTCAAGCCGGGATTTCCCGGATCACCTTGCCCCGCTCCGCGGCCGCGGAAGGGGCGTCAGTGGCTTGCCGGGCGGACCATGTCGCCGCGGACGATGGGGCCGGCCTTCTGCACGACCTTGGCCACGCTCAGCAGGTCCCGCACCTCGGTGACCTCGACCTCGCCGGCCTTCCCTCGCGGCTACTTCGCCTTCGCGGCCGAGCGCAGCGAGTCCTCCGGCAGCAGGACGACCCTCATGGTCACGGCCTTGCCGCCCCCCAGGCCGTCTACCAGGACGCCCCAGCGCATTCCGGAATGGCACGGCGTCGCGTCGTAGACAATCAGCAGGCCCGAGCGGCCGGCGATCCGCAGACCGTCCGGCGCGTACACGTAAGGAAGGCCGGAGACGGGGCAGGTGAGTTGGGCTGCGTCTGGCCCGCCGATCCCCGGCAGTTGGTCGAGAGACGGGGGGAACTTCCCATCCAGGCTGTGCTGGAGCAGCAACTGTCCGCAGAGGTCGTGGAGCCGCTCGGCACAGGGATCGATCCTGACGCTCGGGCGCCGCTCGGCGGGAACGGAGCCCTCTTCCATCTGACAGCCGGCGGCGAGGACCCCCAGAGCGATCCACCACAGCCGCCACCCAAGGCTAGGGCTGTTCTTCATTTCTCTCTCCCGCCGGCCGCGAGGTGGCCCCGCCGCGCATGGCGCGCATGTGCTTGTCGAAGGCGCCGGACTCGACTGCGTTCTGGACGGCCTCGCTGCCTTTCTCTTCCGCCTCGGAGATCTTTCTGAGCTCCTCGGGGCGCTTGGCCACGCGCGGCGTGAGGAAGATCAGCAGCTCCGTCTTGACCTTGCTCTGGACCTTCCTCTGAAACAGCAGGCCCAGCAGGGGGATGTCGCCGAGGCCGGGCACCTTTCGGATATCGTCAATGGTGCGGTTCTCCATCAGGCCGCCGATCACGATCGTCTGGCCGTCTCTCACCGCCACCCGGGTCTGCGCGGACCGCTTGGCGATGACCGTGGCGTTGACCGTCTCGGAGATGGGAACCGTCGTATCGGTGAGCGTGGAGATCTCGGGGGCGACGTCCATGATCACCAGCCCTTCGGGATTGATGTGCGGCGTCACCGAAAGGATGATCCCCACGTCCTCGTATCGGATCGTGTTGATGGTCTGCCCCGTTTCGGTGGTCCTGGTGTTCACGATGAAAGGCACTTCCTGGCCCACGGTGATGGCGGCCTCCTGATTGTCGCTGGCGAGGATGTAGGGGCGGGAAAGCACGTCCATCTTGCCCAGCCGGTGCAGGGCGTTGATCGTCGCCGACAGGCCCGCGTCCATGTCGGCGGTGAGCACGCCGCCGCTCCGTGCGGCCGTGCCGACGTCCAGGGTCATCGTGCCCGTGACCCCGAGTCGGAGGTTCAGGGCGGAGAACTCCGTTCCCAAGTCCAGCAGCTCATCGTGCGTCACCTCGGCGATGAGGACCTTGATCAGGACCTGCCGGATCGGCCGGTCCAGCTCGGCCAGGATCTTCTTGACGCGTTCGACGTGCTTCGCCGCCGTCCGAACGAGCAGGGAGTTGGTGTCTTCATCCGCCACAATGAAGACCTGGCCGGCCAGGTCCCCGGCGCCCGCCCCGGCGGGCAGCGCGGCCGCGGCGCCGGTCGAGAATGGTCTTCGTGTCTGCGTTACGGCCGCGCGCCCGGTGGTGCGCGCCCCGGCCGTGGTCGTCTCAGAGAAAATCTGGTTCAGCACGGTCTCCAGGTTCTTTGCCTGGGCGTTCTTCAGCGGGTAGATGAACACCGACTGCTCTTCGGTCGGGTCTGAGTCCAGTTCCTTGACCAGAGCGTCTATGACCTTCAGCAGGTCCGGCGGCGCGCTGACCACCAGCGTGTTCGTCCGCTCGTCGGCGGCCGCGACGACCTTCTGCTGCCGCCCACCCGTCTGATCCTGCTGCTGCTCGCCCCGACCGCCGCGCGTGAACCTGCCGAAGGGCATGAACACCCGCCGGCCCTGGGCCTGGTCCTGGTCCTGCTTGAACAGCTCCGTGATCAGCCGACTCGTGTTGGCGGCGTCGGCGTACTTGAGCTGGTAGATCTTGACCTCCCCCTCGCCGGCCATGTAGCCGTCGAGGGCGCGGATGACCTGCATGATCCGGCGGATGTTCGTTTGCGTGTCGATCAGGATCAGCGAGTTGCTGGCCTGGTTGGCCGTCAGGGAGGCCGTGACGCTGAGCAGCGGCGTCAGGTCCGTCCTCAGCCTCGTCGCGTCGGCATAACGGATCGGGATGATCTGGGTGACGAGCTTGTCGGAGATGGGCACCTCGGACGGGTCGCTGCCCGAGTGGACGGGCAGGTTCTCCTTCGCCGCCTGGGCGAGGGTGACGATCTTCAGCAGCCGCCCGGTGCGTATGGCGGTATAGCCCTTCTCCTTGAGGATGGTGTCGAGCAGGGCGATGGCCTCGTTGGTGTCGACGCGCTTGCGGCTCATGATGGTGATGCGGCCCTCGGCCTCGGCCCCGTTGAGGATCACCAGCCCGGCGGTCTCCGAGAGGTACTCCAGCACGGCCTGAAGCGAGGCGTTCTGGAAGTTCATCAGCAGGCCCTCGCCGGCCGGCAGGGAGGTCGGAAGGGTCGTCGGGCCCGGCTGCGTGGTCGGGGCCTCAACGGCGGCAGGCGCGGTTGCGATCGCCGGTTGCGTCGCGGGCTCCTGCCCGCTCGCCTGGCCGACGGGCAGAACGCACAAGCAGACGGCGGCCAGCGCCGCCCATGCCGGCAGCGACGACGCGCCGCCGTGGCCCGGGCGGTAAGCAGCCCCGCCGGAACGCGTGGTGCACTTTAGGTTCATCATCTCCTCAGCTCCTGCTCGCGCCGACGGCGCATTTGTTCCTCAATGTCCGTAACGTCAGAGTCGCCGCCGCCCTCCGGGGGTGCGGCCGGGGGCGCGGCGCTGGAATCCGTGGTGGTTTCGGCCGGCTGCGTCGCCGGCTCCTGACGGCCGGAGAGCGGTCCGGCCGACTGGGTAGCCGCGGGCCGCGTGGTCGCCCTGACCACGTACGTGCCCGTCAGGCTGCGGCCGACCTCGATCTGGGTGACGGCCCCGTCGCGCTCGTACTCCACGCCGTCCAGCGTGATGGATCCGATCTTGCCCTTCCCCACGGCCTGGCCCGTTCGGATCCTGCGGGTGAGGCCGGTGGCAGTGTTCTCGAAAAACGCGACATACTCGTCGTCGCGCCGGCTGATCCCGGTCAGGATGATGTCGCGATCGCTGTCGCGCACGACGACTGTCTGCCCGCCCGACTGACCGGGAGGCCGCGGCGGCCTGCGATTGCGGAGGAACATGTTCCGTTCCACAAGCACGCGGTAGCGATCCCATGAATCGCCCGCGTCGGTTTCGGCCGGCAGCGCCGAGCCGGCGGCGAGCACCAGGGCCGCAATGGCGGCGGCGAAAACCCCCGCGCGCGGCAGCAGAGTCCGGCGGTTCATCAGTCACCTCCTCCGGCCGGGCGACCACGAGCGGCCGGTGGAGCCGAGTCCGCGCCCGGCGGACAGTACAGCGTGGATACCCTCAGATGCAGCGAGAGGTCGTCCGTGCCCTGCTTTCGGCTGCCGAGCTGGAGCATCTTCACCTGGACGGGAATCGCCGCCGTCTCGACCCGCCACAGCAGCCGGGAGACGGCGGCCATGGATCCGGTGCCGGTCGCGTGCACGACGATCTCGGGCAGCTCCGACTTCGCCGTCGAGCGCTCCGGCCGCAGCGAGAGCTTCACGCCCACCTCGGCCGACCAGTCGCGCAGGGAGCGGAGGAGCTGGCTCTCGGCCTCGGTGGGATCGCGTTTCATGCCGCCGGCGAGCATGCCGCGCCACTTGGGCCCGAGCAGGCGGCGGCGCTGGAGAAGGCTGCCGGCCCTGTCCAGCTCCGCCATGAGTTGCTCGGCGTTGGCCTTGACGGCCGCACGCTCGTCCAGCAGCGGCGTCAGGACGTAGACGTCCAGCACCAGCAGGCACAGGGCGGCTAGCGTCGCCGCGATGATGGTTTTTTCGCGCTTGGTGAAGACCATGTTCTATCCGACTGTATGAATGTGAGGCTCATGGCGAAGGCCACCTCGCGTCCCTGCCGGTCAGCCTGCCGGATGTACAGCGGCATCACGTCGGAGAGCTTCGGGTTGGCCTTCAGCCTATCCAGCACGTCCAGCACGGCCGTTTCGCTGACGGCCCTGCCGGAGAGCACCACGCGCATGTCTTCCTGGACGCCCAGGCTGGTGGTCCAGATGATGCCCACCTCGGGGAAAGCCAGCGTCAGCTCCCGCATGCAGTCGAGATAGCTGGGGCGGCGGTCGTACCAGGGGCGGGCGAAGGTCACCTTGGCGATCACGTCCCTCGCTTCGGCAAGGTCGTCGGCCATGACGTCCAGTTTCTCGGCCAGCGCGGCCGCTTCGAGGCGGTCGCTGCGCCAGTCCAGTGCCAGGACCGTTCCGGCCACGACCAGCGCCGCGACCACGGCCGCGGCCCAGGCGAGCTTGCTGCCGATGGCGAGCGTCTTCCGGGCAGCCAGCCGCGAATGGAGCAGATCGACGGCCGGCGGCCGCCCGCGCAGGGCTCCCAAAGCCATCGCCGCCGCCGCGGAGAACTGGGCGCCCGATGGCGGGGACGCTGCCCCGCCGCGGTCCAGGCCCTCCGGAAGTTCGCACATCCTGACGGGCAGCGCGAGCTGCTCGGCGAGCCGGCGCCCGACCGCGAGGTCAAGGCGGGTTTCGTCCCAGATCAGCAGCTCCCGCCCCGCGCCCTCCTCCAGCTCCCCGCCCGGCAGCAGCGCGATGACGCGCCGCATCTCGTCGGTCAACTGCCGCAGCCATCCGTCTGCCGAGGGCGGCTCGGCTTTGCCGTCGGCCGGAACCGTCAGCGGCAGGCGCCGCATCATCCGCAGCCCGCCGCGGGCCCGTATGGCCAGCTCCGCCCCCCCGCCGAACAGGTGCAGGACGAGCTGGTCCTGGTCCGCCGGGCCGTCGCCCGAGCCAGCCAGCACCATGGTAGAGGCGGTCATTCCGGTCACGGTCAGACCGGCGGCGGCGGCCATCGCCGTGAGCTGGTCCACGACCCGCCGCGGCGCGGCCACGAGCAGGGCCGAGCGCTCGCCGACCGCCTCCGGCTCCAGGGCGTAATCGAAAACGAGTTCCTTCCGATCGGCCGCATACTCCTGCTCGACCATCAGGGAAAGGATCTGCCCGGCCGACTCTCCGGCGCCGGGCGGCAGTGTCTTCTCGCGCGCGGTCAGCCAGCTCGCCTCCATGCCGATCACGCACCGGGACGCGGAGAAGCCCTCCTTGTGAAGGAACTGCTTGAGGGCCTCGCCCAGCGCGACCGGCTCCTGAAGGCCGGCCCCGTCGGCGAAGACGAACTCGCCCGCCCGGCTGGACCGCCCGCCCGCGTTGGCGGCGATTACCTCGACCGCCGTTATCGAACGGCCGGTAACGGCCAGACCGAGCATCTTGCGCCTTCGGAACATGCTACCGAACCTCCTGATAAGTCGCCTCAAGCACCTCTTCCAAGGGCGTGCCGAAGCGAAGTTCGCGCAGGATCTCCTGCGGCAGCGGCCATCCCAGCGAGGTCAGGTCCTGGCAATAGATGAGAGTCGGCGGGCTGTTGCGGGCGTCGACGACGATGCGGCACCTGCGGAAGGCCCGGCCGTTGCCGGCGACGGAGACGATGTCGGCGGAGAACTGGTACGACAGCGCAGTGAGATAGGAAGCGATGCCCACGGCCTTTTCCTGGGGGAGGGCCTCGGCGACCCAGGCGATGTTGCTCCGGTCCACGTTCTCGCCGGACCGCGCCGTAATCAGGGCCGACACGTCCGATTCTTCCAGCGACGGCAGGCACAGCAGCACCTGCCTGGGGGCCGTGCTGACGTTGATGAGGCCGCGAAGCGTATCGCCGGTCTGCGTGGTGAGCTGGTCGGCGATCGGCTGGAACTCGTCCATGGTCATCCCGGTGCGGTAGTAGAAGTCCAGGACGTTCTGGAACGGCCGGCCCAGGCGCGCCCGATTCAGGATGTTCCTCAGACGGTCCCCGGAGACGGACGTCCCCAGCACGCCGGACAGGTCCCTGGTGTTGGCCTGATTGACGTTGATCCGCTGCGATCCGGAGGCGTCGGTGTTCGGCTCGGAGCTGTAGACGGTGACCAGGTTGTAGATGCCGGCGTCGAGCTTCCCGTCGCGGTTGTCCGGCGGGTCGGTTTCGTCGCCATCGTTCTCGTTGTCGTCGAGCCTGCCGCTGCGGTTGGCGTCCTCGTCGAACAGCAGCTCCCTCGATGCCAGATTGATCAGCAGCAGCTCCTCGATCGTCTCCAGCGGGGCGTTCTTGCACTCATACGGGTCGGGCAGGAGCAGGTAGTACTCGCTCTCGGCCCCGCCGGCGGTCAGGTTGCTGTCGGAATCGCGCCAGTCCAGGATCGACGCGGCCGTCTCCGGCGTCATGTCCGGCAAGTCGGAGAGCATCTCCAACGTAGCGTAGTTGAGGTTCAATTTGGACGCCTCGTCGACGAGGCCGTAGACCTCCTGCCGGCCGTCTTCGTAGTCCGGGCGGAGAATCCAGAATGCCCCGCCACCGACCTGGACGCCCTGGCAGGGCATGTCGGCTTCCGCGGGCACCTCGCCGTTCAGCCCGTCCAGATTCGCCAGCACGTACTGGATCGCTCCGCTCTCGATGGCGGAAGCCTGCTGCCGGGCCGCGTGGTTGGCCGAGCAGGCGCCCTCGATCCGCATCGCCCCCGCCAGGACGATCACCATCCCCGCCAGCACGATCAGGATCCACATCGTGGCGATGAGCACGGTTCCGCGGCGGCGGCACCGGCGTCCGGGATGCGCGCAGCGGTCCGGTCGGTCGGGCCGCAGGCCGTCAGATCCGCCGCCGGGATTTCCGGGCCTTCGCGCCATTCGCCGTCTCATTGGGGGGCCATCTCCGTCTGTGTGCCGGCCGCTGCCGAGCCGCACGGAATCTGGAAGACTCGAAAGACCAGGTAGCCGCCTTCGTCACTGCTCGTGCCGTCCTCGGCGAGAAGCTCCAGCGTCGTCTGCACGGCCAGGGGCAGGACGTTGTCCCGGGCGCCGGAGTCCCAGCTATCCTGCCAGTCCATCCCGTCGAAGTACTTCAGGTCGAATGACCTTACGCCGCTACAGAGGACCTCTTCGGCCGGCTGCTCCACCCGCGTCGCCAGCAGGTTCAGCGTGAGCCGCCGCAGCAGGGTCATGCCCTCGCCTTCCGCCGCCGGCTGGCAGGCCAGCTCCACCATCCGGATGTCCCCGGCGCCCTCAGTGTCCGCGCCGCCGTCGGCGGTGCAGTGCAGCAGAAGGCTGTCCGCGGGCCGCCCGGCTGCATCCAGCCCGTCCTCGCCGAGGAACGCCCCGGCCAGGATGCCGCTGGGCACGACCGCCGACTCGATGTCCGCCCGGATCAGCTCGACCGCCAGTTCGGCCTTTCGCATTTGCCCGACGGTCGCGGTGGCGGTGTCCCGCGCCTTGAACGCGGTGTGCAGCGTCGCATACAGCGAGCCGGCCAGCACGGCCGTCATCGCCGTCGCCACCAACAGCTCCAGCAGCGTAAACGCCCGAGATTGTCCGCGGCGATTACTCACCGGAACTCCCCGTATACACCAGCGTGCTCAAGGTGACGTTGTACTCCCGCCCACGCCGAGCCCAGATTACCGAGACGTCCAGTTGGGCCAGTCGCGGGTCGTCCCAGTTGCCCACCTGGGCGGTCCAGGTGTATTGCGGCAGATCTTCACCAAAATCGCCCGCCATCTCCGCGTCGTACAGCTCGCCGCTGGCCACCAGCTCGGCCAGCTTGCTCTGGGCGAGTGAGGCGGCGCGGGCCTGGTCTTTGGCGTGGGCCGCCGTCGCCAGGCACACGAGCACGCCGTCCACCGCTGGCGGCAAGACAATTGCGGCCAACGTCAGGGTGGCCAGGACCTCCACGATGGTGAAGCCCCGGTGGCGGCGGGCCCGCCGGCGGGATGTCCATAGCGGCCTCACGGCCTGTCCTCCTGAGAGGGTGAGACGATCCGGAACCGCTCCGCTGGCGAGGGGCACGTAACTTGGAAGATGTCCCCTTCGCCACCGGTCAGTTCGATCGTTGCCTGATCGCATCGGCCGTCCGGGTAGAACTGAACGTACGAGGACAGCTCGGCCTCCGACGCCGAGCCCAAGGCGACCGACACGTTGACGGGCAGCCGGAAGTGCCGGCCGTGACTGCTGTCGATCTCCACGAACGTCCCGCCCTGCTGCATGGTCAGCCAGTACGTGCCCGTTTCGGCGTCGAAGTTCAGGCGATGGATGCATCCCCTCGTCGCCGCCTGGGAGCGCGCCAGGTGGGTCAGAGAGAGTATCCGTGCGGCCGCGTCCGCGGTCTGCCTGCCGCGGGCGAAGCCGCGCAGTGACGGCGCGGCGGCCGCCAGGACCGTGCTGATCAAGACCAGCACGACAATGAGCTCCAGCAGCGTGAACGCGCCCGCCGCGCGGCGGTCAGCGTTGGGACCAGTTGTCGATGTCATCACCGCCGCCGTCTTGCCCGTCGGGTCCGTAGGAGTACAGGTCGTAGCCGCTGGTGTTGTGCTGCCCCGGCCACCGGTACACGTACGGGTTGTGCCAGGGGTCGTTGGGCACGCCTCGTTTCAAGTAGGGCCCTTTCCATTCCGGCAGCTCCGAGGGCTCTTGGACCAACGCCTCAATCCCCTCCTCCGTGGTGGGGTAGCGGGAGCAATCCACCTCGAACAAGTCGATCGCCAGCTCCAGGTTCGCGACGTCGGTTTGGGCGGCGGTGATCTTCGCCTGCTGCGACCGCCCGCTGAACTTCGGCACGACCACGACCGCCAGAATGGCCAGGATCACCATCACCAGCAACAGCTCGATGAGTGTGAAGCCGCGGTGCCGCCCGCGGGGCTGCCCCGGGCGAAAGAGGATCTTCCAAGTTTTCGTGTTCATCGTAAATTCCTGTCAGCGAATCAGTTCCTGAAGCGTGAAGACCGGCAGCAGCATGCCGACGACGATGGTCCCGACGATGCCGGCCATGACGAACAGCAGCGCCGGCTCGGCCAGAGACACCAGCGTCCGCAGCCGTCGGTCCAGCTCCTCTTCGTAGACGAGGGCGAGGCGCTTGAGCTCGACGTCCAGCCGGCTGCTCTCCTCCGCCACGGCGACCATCTCGACCACGGAGGCAGGGAAGAGCTTCTGGCTGCTGGCGAGGCTTCGGGCCAGCGACTTGCCCTGCTGGACCCGCTCGATCGCCCTGCGGACCGTGTCGGCCAACGTTTCGTTGCCGACGGCCTCGCCGGCGACGCGAAGGGAGGCCACCAGCGGCACGCCCGCGCCCAGCAGCGTGCCCAGCATCCGGCAGAAACGCACGAGGGCGAAGCGGGCCACGATAGTGCCCACGGCGGGTAGACGCAGGATCGCCCGCTCGGCCATTCGCTCGCCCGAGGGGCTCTTCAGCACCCGACGCAGGAGGATGACGATCACCGCGATGGCGAGGACGACGACCAGCCCGTAGTTGACGACCGCCCCGCTGATGGCCACGATGGCCCGCGTCAGGGCAGGCAAGGTCCCGCCGAAGTCCATGAAGATGCTGGAGAAGCGCGGAATGAAGTACGTCATCAGGAATGTCAGCACCCCCACGGCCAGGACGGCCAGCACCGCCGGATACGCGAACGAGCTGCGGATCTTCGACTTCAGATTTCGCTGCCGCGACTGAAACTCGGCGATCTGCATGAGGACCACGTCCAGGAAGCCGCCGGTCTCGCCCGCCCTGACCATCGCCACGTGCACGGCGGGGAAGGACCGCGGCCACTTGCTCATGGCGTCGGCCAGCGGCGTGCCGCCGGCCACGTCGTCGTGGATGGCGGTCCATTGCTTCTTCCCCACCGGATGGGACGTCTCCCGGCAGAGGATGTTGAGCGCCCGGATCATGGGCACCCCGGCGGTCAGCAGGTTCGCCAACTCGCGGTGAAACGCCTCCACCACCGTCTGCGGGACGCGGCCGCGGCCCAGGGACAGGGACCGACCGCTGTGAGCCGCCCCGGGCGCCTGCTGCTCGCCCATGGACACGGGCAGGAGGCCCTTCCGGCTGACCTGTTCCAGCGCGGCCGGGCGGCTCTGCGCGGACACCGTCCCGGACGTCGCCGCGCCCGCAGAGTCGACCGCCTTGTACGTGAATACCGGCACGGTTGGCCTGCCTCTTCCGCTCACGGGGTCGCTGGCGGGGGCACGCGCCCGGATGTTACCGGCGCGCCGCCGACCGCCAAACCGTTGCCCCTTTCGTCCTTCGTCACCCGAAGCACCTCCGCCAGAGTCGTCTTGCCGTCCCGCACCAGCCGCCAGCCATCCTCCCGCAGGAACTTCACGCCGTTGCGGGCGGCCTGTTTGCGGATCTCGCCGGCCGAGGCACGCTCCAGGACGATCGCTCGAATCGACTCGTCGATCCCCATCATCTCGAAGATGCCCGTCCTGCCGAGGTAGCCGCTGCCCTGGCATTGGCGGCAGCCGCCCCCGCGGTACAGCACCTCCGGCGCGTCGCCGCGGAACTCCGCCCGCAGCCTCTCGGCCTCGTCGGCGGGCACGGGCTCCCGGCAGTGCGGGCAGATCAGCCGCACCAGCCGCTGCGCGATCACCATTTCCAGCGAGGAGGCGACCAGGTAAGGCTCGATCCCCATGTCCACCAGGCGCGTCACCGCGCCGGGGGCATCGTTGGTGTGGAGCGTTGAGAAGACCAGGTGCCCGGTCAGTGAGGCCTGCACGGCGATCTCCGCCGTCTCCAGATCGCGGATCTCCCCCACTAGGATCACGTCCGGGTCGTGGCGCAGGATCGATCGCAGGCCCCGCCCGAACGTCAGCCCCGCCTTGGTGGAGACCTGGATCTGGTTGATCCCGTCAAGGTGGTACTCGATGGGGTCCTCGATCGTCACGATCTTCCGCTCGACGTCGTTGATGCGCGAAAGGGCGGCGTAGAGCGTGGTGGTCTTGCCGCTGCCGGTCGGGCCCGTCACCAGCACGATGCCGTGCGGCAGCGCGAGCACCCGCTCGAACAGTTGCCGATCCTCGTCGGACATGCCCAAGTGCCCCAGTCCCAACAGCATGGCGCTGCGGTCCAGCAGCCGCAGAACGACCGCCTCGCCGTGCAGCATCGGAATCACCGAGACACGAACGTCTATCTCCCTTCCGGAAACCTTCAGCTTGATTCGTCCGTCCTGCGGCAGCCGCTTCTCGGCGATGTCCAGGCGGCTGAGGATCTTCAGCCGCGAGACGATGGCCGGCTGAAACTGCCGGACCTGCGGCGGGATGTTCGCCTCCTGAAGAACGCCGTCCACCCGGTAGCGAACTCGAAGAATGCTTTCGAACGGCTCGAAGTGCACGTCCGTGGCACGGCGTTCGATGGCCTCGGCCAGCACCTGGTTGACGAACTTGATGATGGAGGCATCCTGGGCGGCAGTCTCCAGGTCCATGTCGCCGTCGCCCTCGTCGCCCATCACCTCCACGCCGTCCTCGTCGGCCTCGGAGACCAGGGACTGAAGCGTGTCGGCACCCACGCCCAGCAGGGCGTTGATGCACCGCCCGATCTCGGACGACGGCGCCAGTGCCGGCCGGACCTCCAGCCCGCACGCCATGCGAAGCTCGTCCAGGCCGCTGGTGTCGAACAGGCGATTCGTCGCCACCGTCACGACGCCGTCTTCCTGCCAGACCGGCAGCAGCCGGTGGGCCATGAGGATCCGGGCGGGAAACCCGGCAAGGAATTCCCTCTCCGGCCGCGACCGCTCCAGGTCCACGTACGGAACGTGGAACTCTTCGGAAAGGTAGCGCAGAAGCTCCTCCTCCGCCAGCCCGCTGGCGGCAAGAAGGGCCTCGTCGAGCGGCTTGCCGGCCGCCGCCAGGGACTCGACATCCCTGGCCGCCTGCTCGGTCAGCAAGCCCTCTCGCAGCATTTTCACGAGGACGGCGTTCATCGCGTCAACAGTAGTCGCCAGATTGCCCTACCGGCCATTGCCGCTGGGCGAGCGTCCTGCCCGCCCGGCGGCAGACTCACCCGGCATTATCACTCAAGAATGCCCATCAGCACCAGACGACCTTCCTGGCGCACGGTCACGACGCCTTGCAGCTCCTTCCGAGCCGCTGCCAGGTCCTTCTGGGCCTTCGCCCGGGCCGTGCGGAGGGCGTCCATGGCCGCCTTGATGGCTCCCGCGCCGGCGGCCTCGTCGTCCAGCAGACTCCTTAGCGCCTCGGTCTTCTTCTGCACCTCGGACTGCTCGCGCTCGGTGGCGGCAGGCGGCTGGCCTTGGCCGGGTCTGCGGGCGCGCCGGACGACCCGACCGCGGAAGCCGCCCCGCCCGTCGCGCTGCAACTGCTGGATCTTCTCGATCCGCGGCTGGAGCACCTTCCACTCCTGCTCGTTAGCGCCGAGCTGCTCGCGCATCCGCTGCTGCGCCCGCTGGCGGAACTGCTCCATCCGCCCGGCGCGGTCCCTGCGCGCCTGGGCCGTCTGCCCTTCCGGGCGCCTTTGCTGTGAAAGCGCCTGGGTAAGCCAGCACGCGCCGATCACGCTTGCCGCAACCAACACCAACACAATTCGTCTTCGCATGCCCTTTCTCCTTTAGCCATTGGCTTACTGGACCATCTGCTCCGCGGTCAAACCCATGCACGGCTTGCATCTGCCGGCAACAGTCGTTTTCACATCACCGCGGCATTCGCCCAGTTCCCGCCGAAGCCTGCGGATAAGCACCGACGGCGCCAGGCGCCTTCCGTCTCACGGCCGAGGAGGACTCGTCGTGGATCCTTCCGGGGCCGGCCGGGTCCCGGGGTGGCCTCTCCGCCCGCGCCAGAGCCGACCAGGCTGCCCGCCGCTCCGGCTGGGTCCCCGGCGACGGCTCTTCCGGATCTCCTCGTATTTCTTCGCCTGTTCCTCGGTCAGGACCGCCTTGGTGCGTTCGACGGCCTCCTGGACCAGCCGGTGCCTTTCCTGGTCGATCTTCTCCATCTCGCGCGCGTGGTCGGCGAGGATCTCGTCATACTGCTTTCTTTGCTCATCGGTGAAGATCCCCTCGATGGCCTCCGTCCGCTCACGGTACAGCGCCGTCCTGCGCTCCCGCAGCTTCCGCATGGCCTGCCCCCCCACCTCAGACCAGATCTTTCGCATCTGCGCCTGCTCGTCGGCCGTGAGGGCCAGCTCCTTTGCCAGGTTGCGGCGAGACCCCGCATGGTGGCCGGTCTCCTGGCCACGGCCGGGGCGAAACAGCATGCCGACCGACCCGCCCGCCGCGAAGGCCACAGCGAAGCCCACGATCACGATAAGCCGGACCCTATTCATAGCCACCCCCGCCTCCCATAGAGGGCAGACCCAGGATCGATCCGGCCAGTTGGACGTCCACGTCGTCCTCGGTGCCCGTTTCGAAGGCCGCCTCCGATGCCGTCGGCTCGGCGGACGTCGGCATGACGGCCGCCCTTTCCCAATCTGCCGCCGGGGGGACCGGGCCAACCCCGGCGTCCCCTCCCCGCCAGAGCAGCACCGAGCAGACGAGAAGCACTGCCGCTGCCGCCGCCGTCAGTGTCTTCGCCATCCGCAGGACGGCCCAATCCCGCCGGGGCTGGACGCGCCCGCGCAGGCGGTCGAGCGCTGCGGCGGGAATTTCCGGTGTTGGACTCGAGGACAGCCACTTGGAGAGGCCTCGCAGTCGCTCCAGCTCCTGTCGGCACGAGGGGCACTGCCGGAGGTGCGCCGCCAGCTCGGCGGCTTCAGCGGCCGGCAGTTCGCCGTCGTGGTAGGAACTGATCTTCGGAATGTTCTGGCAGTAACCCAATGGTCCGCTCCCGTTTGGCAGCTTCGGCGCGTTCACTCGGCCTCACGGCCTGTAGTCGGTCAACAGCTCCTTCAGCTTCTGCCGAGCCCGGAAGAGCCTCGACTCGACCGTACCACGAGGAACGCCCAGCACGTCGGCGATCTCGTTGTAGCTCATGTGCTGCAACTCTCTCAGCACGATCACGGTGCGGTAGTCCTCGGCCAGGTTCGCCAGCACGGCCGCGACGTCCATGCGGATGTCGGCCCGGACCTCTGCCGTGGCCGCGCCGCCGGCAGCTTCGCCCGCCCCTTCGAGGACAAGCCCGACGAGTTCAGCCCGTCGCCGCCGGTGCGACCTGTGAAGTCTGGCGATCCTGTTCATGAGTATCCGTGTCAGCCATGTCTTCACCGACGCATGTCCGCGAAAGCCGCGCAAACCACGAAACGCGCCGACGAAAGTATCCTGCACCACGTCTTCGGCATCGGCGGCATTGCCGGCCAGACGCAGCCCAAGTGCGTACAACCTCCCCCCGTGCCGGTCCACCAGCACGTGAAAGGCTGCATCATCGCCGCGGCGAGCCCGCCGGACCAAATCAGCGTCCGAGGCCCCGCGGGAGCTGCCATCCTCTGGCAAGGCGTCTTCTGCCTTCTCTGTAACTATGGTTCCCTGAGGCGCCCGTTTTCTTCCCGGGCGCGGCAGGTTTTTCCGGATGGAGCCCGCGCCGGCGGACGCCATACAGAGTTATCAACGCCCGGTTGGCCCCCTCATTGCAGTTGGCTTGGTGAGGAAGCGTCACGCCGGCCGGGCGGGGCACGCCCGTGGTCCCAGCGCGCCCGCAGCGCTTAGATCAGGTCCCCGCCGATAAGGGCCGCCAAACGCCCGGCCCGTCCGGAGCGTTCAGGACCCCGACAACAACGAGATTCGCGGAGAAATGCGGCGGAGGATCGTCAAGCGGCTGCCCCGGCACTCCGCCCGAAGAAGGCAATCGGCCGCCCGGACGGAAATGCAATCGGGCAGCCTCGAAGGCCCGCCCGTGTGAGTGGTTGAAGATGCTGCGAGCCGGTTACTTCCGCCGCCGTCGAATCAGGGCCGCGGCGCCGCCGACGGCCAGCACCAGCATCGTCGCCGGCTCGGGAATCGCCGCCCCGCCGGTGCCGTAGCCGTAGTTGTCGGCCCAGACGGTGTAGTCGCCGCCGTCGACGTTGGCATCCTCGGTGAAGTTGCCGACCGTCCAGCCGCCGTCAGACCAGGCCGGGGCGTCGGTCGTGCCGTAGTTGTCGGCCCAGATGGTGTAGTCGCCGCCGTCCACCTTGCCGTCGGGCTGCGCGTCGCCCGCCCACGGCAGCGGTTCGGGCATGTAGGGGTTCGCGGGCATGGCGGCCTCGGCGGCGGAGGCGTTAGCCGAGGCGGATGACGGAAACGTTGCACCCAATCGCTGCGAGATCAGTTCTATCTCAGCCGGTTCCCAGGCTGCCGCAGCCGGGAAACTGATCACCGAGGCCCCAAACGCAACGGCGACCGTGCTGTAGGCTTGCCCGGCGGCGTTCTCCAGGGGGTCGTACGGACCCGGGGCGTACGCCGAGACCTTGCCCGCAGTGTCGGCGTCCACCGTCACGGAGAGCGAGAGCTCCTCGCCGACTTCGGCGTCCAGCAGGAAGTCCAGGTGCTGCGCGCCGGTGAAAAGCCCGACCGTCGTGTGGGTCAGGTCGTAGGTATTGATGACCACGTTGTTGCTGGAAGGGTCCACGTAGTGCGACCCGTGCCAGCCCGAGGCCAGGGCGCTGACAATCCCCTTCGCCAGCGAGTAGTTGTTCGTCGACATCTCCCCGGCAAGGGAATGCTCTGCCCCGGCCGAATAGGCCACGTGCAGGGAAAACTGAACCGTCACCATTGTGCCGGCCGGCGCCGAAGCCGAAGTGACCAAGATCGAGTCCAGGTACTGCACCCCGCCTCCAGAGGAGAAGGAATAGATGAGCGGGTCCGTTGGGTAGTCGCTGGCCACCAGATGCCCGCCGATGGCGGCAATGGCATTGCCGCTCAGGAACGAGTCACCGCTCGACCCGGCCGATATGTGGTAATTCTGCACCTGCTGCAAGCCCGTGGTATCGTCATCGGCCAGGGCGACGCCCGCCACCGACTGTTGCGCGATGGTGGTGTTGCCCGAGCCGTAGCCCCCGAAAGCACTGCCTTTCAGCCACGTCGTGCCCCCAAACGATTCGGCGCCGGCAAACACGATGACGGCCGCGAAAGACGCAACGCAGGCTAAGGGGCGCAACGAGGCACGGATATCAGGCCGTTTCATGATTCAGCCTCCTTTGCAGATCAGAGCAGAATGGGCCCTCCCAAGGACACTCCAGAGGGACTACTAATTTACCACGAAAACCGTTTTTGTCAATGCCCAAGGACCCTGGAATCGGGCTGCCACGATGTATCTCGACAAGGCCGGAATCAACAGGAAAGATTCGGGCTACTGTCTCGCCCAGACCGGCCCCCCGGCCGGGCGGGGCACGCCCGTGGTCCCAGCGCGCCCGCAGCGCTTAGATCAGGTCCCCGCCGATAAGGGCCGCCAAACGGCCGGCCCGCCGCCTGCCGGACGGCCCAAGCGAAGTCACCGTGCCCGCAGTTCCTGGCCGTGCCGACCAGGCTTGCGAATCCGCGCCTCCGCCTGTACGCTATCTGCGCGGCCTCCGCGCTTGGCAAGCCGCAAGCGCCGATGCGCGGAGCAGCGGCCGCGACGCAGGGGACGACGATATGAGCAAAGAGCAAGCTGGTCGAGGAACCATTGGGCCTGCCAAGGGGCAGTTCATCCCGCCGCCGGAGGTAACGGACGCCGACGAGCGGGCGGACGCGCTGCCGGCGCAGGAAGAGTTCTGGCGGCCGCCTGTGCGCTTCGGCAGCGTGCCGGTTGAGAAGGAGCCGCTGGGCTGGGACCGGCGCAGGCGGTTCCGCAAGCTGTTTCCCCAGGTGATGCTGCCGTTCCAGGTCGTCGAGCGTCTGTCGTTCGGCCATCCCGAGCTCGAACCCAACCGGCTCTTCTGGGGCGACAATCTGCACGTCATGCGGCAGTTGCCCAGCGAGAGCATCGATCTGATCTACATCGACCCACCTTTTTTTTCAGGCAAACAGTACAAC
>Ga0315541_1000924_pt1 | contig 29351 bp, 27 predicted proteins | sample SalMarSW160190MG_FD_203095 | JGI IMG/M metagenome (GOLD analysis project Ga0315541, IMG submission 203095) | Salt marsh sediment microbial communities from the Plum Island Ecosystem LTER, Massachusetts, United States - Salt Marsh Sediment SW1601-190 ...
GGTGAACGCAAACCTTAAGCTTGTGACCATCTACTATGTGTTCCTCTATCTTAGCGATGTTGTGGCAAACATCATAAACCTGTCTCATGCCAAGTTTCTCAGGACTTTTACCGAAAATTTTAGAAAAACTTTCTCTAACCCAGTGGGCAATGCACTGCCGGTTAGTCCAAGCGTAGTTAGCAGCACATGCCATAGCACCTAAATAATCTTGGCCTTCCGATGATCCTATAGGAGCGCAGGCGAGCTGCCGATCGGGGAGCTTTATCCCGTACTTCGATACCGCCCCCTCCATGACACGCAGATGGTCAGTACATACTTGGTGACCAAAGCCGCGAGAGCCTGTGTGAATTAAGACTAATATCTGACCTATCTCAGTGATGCCCATAATACTAGCTATGTGGGAGTCGAATATCTCCTTCACCACCTGAATCTCAAGAAAATGATTTCCTGAGCCTAATGTGCCTGCCTGAGGCATACCTCTCTTTGTCGCTTTATCGCTTACCTTACTGGGATCGGCACCACTGAGACATCCACCTTCTTCAGTAACATCCAAATCTTCCTCGGAACCCAGGCCACGCTTCACTGCCCAACGAGCTCCCTCAACCATCAATTGGTTCATCTCCTTTTGACTTACCTTTATCTTCCCTTCAGAGCCAAGGCCTGATGGCACATTAAGGAATAATTCATTAATGAGCTCATTAATTCTGGGCCGCACTTCAGCTTCGCTGAGACTGGTACGCAATAACCTTACACCACAATTAATATCATAACCCACTCCGCCGGGAGAAATTACACCATCCTTAATATCCATTGCCGCCACTCCGCCTATAGGGAAGCCGTAGCCCCAGTGGATATCCGGCATGGCAAAGGAGTAACCTACTATACCGGGGAGAAATGCAACATTGGCGACTTGCTCTAGCGCTTGTTCCTCACGTATAGATTCCAGCATTTTCTTACTGGCATAGATTAGGCCAGGAACCTTCATGCCAGTTTTATAATTCTCGGGAATCTTCCAGCGATAATCGTCTATCTTAATAAGCTGTCCTTGCCATCGTGCCATGTCCTTAGCTCCTAAATATCGAAAATTATCTGTGCTTTATACCTACCACCATTTTTGTCTAACCTTAACATATGATATGTGGCTGCTTTTACCCCTGTCTTTATCTTATGTTTCATTGGGTCAAAACCTTCCCCATAACAGGTAGCCTTAAGTTCATTATGAGTCAAACTTTCAATATCGAACCGGTTGAACAAAATATGTTTGACATCAAAGAGGTAAATGAGCTCATTAAGCCATTCAACGAGCAAACTATCTCTGTCCTCGCTGCTTACTTCCAAATCGAGGTGCAATTTCTCTTCAACGCTTTCAGGTTCAGTAATCAAACTGAACAGAGCCAGAGCAGCATTGGAAAAAAGCTCTTCGACATCTGCCCCATAGGCGATGATGCCCACGTCAGCAGTATGGTCAATTATTTCAAAAGCTTTTTTCATTCCCCTAAGTCCATTATACAAAAGTAGCAGCAACATCTCCATTTATGCTTGCTCTTTTTGCACTTCACTCAAGCTGTTGTTACAATCAATGCTGAGCATGGTGGCGGGACTCTTACCCTTGAGCCGCCCAATTTGGCAAATTACCAATTACCTTGTATTATTAAGATGGCAACGGGCAAATGCCTCTGTCAAACTTGACTTCTCCGTGTGGAAAATTATATGGTTCTAGCGATGCAAAGAGCAAATACTAAGGGCAAAGCGAATCTACAGCTAGCAGCCCATTGTAAGGAATTTATCCGGAAGAGGTAGATGGTAATGCCCCCCCAGCAGTATATGGAATGCGCTCTATCTTTGGCTAGGTTAGCTATGGGATATACCAGTCCTAACCCAGCAGTGGGGGCAGTAGTTGTTAAAGATGGACTTGCTGTCGGCATGGGATATACTCAGCCCGCTGGCTCGGAGCACGCTGAGGTTATGGCACTTCGTCAGGCTGGTGATAAGGCGCAGGGTGCCACCATGTATGTTACCCTCGAGCCTTGCTCTCATTATGGGCGTACTCCACCTTGCACTCAAGCTATAATCGATGCCGGCATTTCAGAGGTCCATATAGCCTTGCTTGACCCCAACCCGGTGGTTTCAGGGCGTGGGGTAGGCAGGCTAAATGAAGGAGGCATCAAGACCCATATAGGTATATGTCAACAAGAAGCTTCCGAAATAAACGAGGCTTATATTAAGCATATTGCTACGGGTTTACCATTTGTCGTGGCCAAATTCGCCATGAGCCTTGACGGCAAGATTGCTACTAAAACCGGTGATTCTAAGTGGATAACCAAGGAAGAGGCAAGAAAGTATGCACATGCCCTGCGCTATACTGTCGACGCCATAATGGTAGGGGTAAACACCATTGTTGCTGATAATCCTCGCCTCACCGCTAAAGGTTGTGGTGGTAGAGGTGGCGTAGGAAAAATCCAGCCTCTACGCCTGGTTGTTGATAGTAAAGGAAAAGTGCCATTGAACGCTCATATTTTTGAGCCACCAGGCGAGGTTTTGCTCGCTGTAGCAGCACCTTTTGACTCTGTAAAGAAGGAAAAATTTGTAGAGGCGGGTGCCGAAGTACTGGAATTACCAGCCAGAGAAGGCTCGGTAGATATTGTGGAGTTGTTGAAGTTGTTGGGGAAGCGAGAGATTGTCACTGTCCTAGTGGAGGGAGGTGGTAAGCTTCTTGGTTCACTTTTTGACCACCACTTAGTGGATAAGGTATTGGCTTTCATTTCACCAATCATCATTGGAGGCTGTGAGGCTGTAGGTGTGGGGGGGAATGGCGTTGACAATATAGCTGAGGCTTTCCGCCTTAGTCGAGTTGATATCAAGAGTTTCGGCGATGATATATTAGTTAGTGGATACGTGGAGAAACGATTACCGCAAGAGGCGTAGGATTTTAGGTTTATAATATGTTCACAGGGATAGTTGAGGAGATTGGCATAGTTAAGGAAACAAGCCGAGACCGCTTAGCCTTCGAAGCCCATAAGGTACTTGAAGGAATAAAAGTGGGCGATAGCATAGCTGTTAATGGTGTTTGCTTAACTGTTGTCTCCTTGGAAAATCACGGCTTCAGTGTTAATGTTATGACTGAGACGTTACGTTGCACTAATCTTGGTAGACTTCATTATAGCGACCAGGTAAATTTGGAAAGGGCACTGGTACTGGGAGGACGCTTGGGTGGCCATTTAGTGTTGGGTCACGTCGATGATACGGGGGAAGTAATGGATGTAACTAGCGAGGAAGCGGCGCATATCATGAGGATTTCAGCACCAGCTAAACTAATGCCTTACATTGTAGATAAAGGCTTTATCGCTGTTGATGGTGTTAGTCTCACCATCGTAGACCTTGATGATTTTTCTTTTGTTGTGTCTCTAGTAGCTTACACTATGGAACATACTACGTTAGGAAGAAAGAGACCTGGAGACGTAGTTAATTTAGAAGCAGACATCATAGCTAAATATGTGGAGAGTCTTAGTGAGCGAAAAAGACAAGGTTTAAACTTCGAATTCCTTAGAGAATATGGATTTGTAGGGGGAATAGATGCTGGCTAGTATTTCGGAGGCAATTGAAGATATAAAGGCAGGACAGTTCATCATTCTCGTTGATGACGAGTCACGTGAAAATGAAGGGGATCTGGCCATGGCTGCCGAGAGGATTACTCCTGAGGCGATAAATTTTATGGCTAAGCATGGTCGGGGGTTGATTTGTCTTCCTATTATTGGTCAAAGACTTGACGAATTAGGAATACCACTGATGGTTACCAATAATACCTCACGCTACTCCACTGCCTTCACAGTTTCTATTGAGGCAAAGACTAAAGTTACCACCGGCATCTCTGCCTTTGATCGAGCCCAGACCATAAAAACGGTGCTTGATCCTAATACCAAGGCGGGTGACCTGGCTCAGCCAGGGCATATATTCCCTATTCGAGCCAGAGAAGGTGGAGTGTTAGTGCGTGCAGGACATACCGAAGCTATCGTTGATCTCGCTAAACTAGCTGGACTTTATCCTGCTGGAGTTATATGTGAGATTATGGATGAAGATGGCACAATGGCCCGTCTGCCTCAGCTTGAGGAGATGGCTTCTAAGTTTGCCTTAAAGGTTGTAACTATTACTGATTTGATTGCCTACCGTATTCGTCATGAAAAACTGGTGCAAAGAGTAACTGAAGCTAAGCTGCCAACTAAGTATGGCGAATTTACAGCCGTGGCTTATAAAAGTGTTGTTGACGCCTCTGAACATGTTGCTCTTGTTAAAGGTGATATATCAAATGATGAGCCAGTGCTGGTACGGGTTCACAGTGAATGCCTGACTGGGGACGTCTTTGGTAGTTTGAGATGCGATTGTGGGGCCCAGATTGAGATGGCTTTACAAGGTATAGCCAAAGAAGATCGAGGTGTTTTTCTTTATATGAGACAAGAAGGGAGGGGAATCGGGTTTCACAATAAACTTTGTGCCTATGCTCTTCAGGATCAAGGTATGGATACTGTGGAGGCTAATATAGCTTTAGGTTTTGCTCCTGATTTGAGAGATTATGGAGTAGGTGCCCAGATTTTGGCCGACTTAGGTTTACATAATATTCGATTGCTTACCAATAACCCCAAGAAGGTAATCGGGCTAGAAAGCTATGGGATTAAGATAGTCGAGACTGTTCCTCTAATAGCCCCATCTACCCCCTATAACATCCACTATTTAGAAACCAAGCAAAAGAAGTTAGGACATATTCTAGGTATACAGGAGGGTAAGTAATGGCTAAGCATTATGAAGGTATCCTAATAGGAAAAAGTCTTAAGTTTGCCGTGGTTGTTTCTCGCTTTAATGAGTTAATAACCACGAGGCTGCTGGAGGGAGCGAGAGACGCTTTATTGCGCCACGGTGTCGCTGAGGGTGACATCGATATTGTCTGGACTCCAGGATGTCTAGAGATCCCGCTTATAAGCAAAAGATTAGCACAGAGTAATAAGTACGATGCCATAGTATGCCTTGGCGCGGTAATTCGTGGCGGCACCCCCCATTCTGAGTATGTTGCTTCCGAGGTAAACAGGGGAATTGGCAGAGTGAGCTTGGATACTGGCCTACCAGTAATACAAGGCATAATCACAGCTGATACTTTGGAGCAGGCTATCCAGAGAGCGGGGGCTAAAGAGGGTAATAAAGGCTTTGTTGCCGCAGTAAGCGCTATTGAAATGGCAAATCTGCTTAAGGCTATTCAGTGACTTTATAAACCTTGTCACCGCGCCTTACTCTATCAGGAACTTTGATGCCCACAAGGTCGCCGGGCTTGCCCTCGGTGATGTTAACGCGCTCGATCTGCATAGATTCTACAGCCAGTTCCATATCTGTGGTGCTACCCTTGATATGGATTTTATCACCTATTTTCAATGTGCCGCTTAGCTCTATACCAGCTACCAGCGGCTTAGCAAAAAAATCACTTACCTTGCCAATTTCCACTTCGCCCATCTTCAAATACCTCCTTTTATGAGTATATAATACACTTTTTCCAATTAAAAATCAACATGGTGTGCTGGCTGACCACATGGGTAACACTCATGGTATGTTTGGTGATAATAGCTTACCATGGGAGTTACCGGAATGAGAAAGTCAGCCGGCACAGAATATTGACAAACCTTCAAAGACAAGTTATTATACGGCATCGTGGTGATTGCCTGTCAGCGAGTAACAGGTAGGTTTTCCCAAAAAACCTGGCGAATTTTCTAGCTTACGAGCTTGCATTATGAGTTGGTATGAGAGCCGGCGCTCAGCCCCTATTACCAAATTTACTGACTTTTTTACCAATCCGACGGAAATCTCGAAAAATCCCGAAAAGCACTTGACAGTGCGGGGGGTGATACACTATGGACTAGGATTTTGGAAAAGCTAAACTATTACGTCAGGGAAAATCCCGGAGAAATGTCAGCTCTTTGATATACTACCAAAAAATTGAAGAGGAGGTAGAACAAATGGCGATGGATTGGTTGCCAAGAGATAATGAACTGAAGGATCACCAGCTTGTCGGCGATGAGTTCTTTGGAACAGAGCCGCCGTGCACCATGTATGAGAAGAAACCTTTGGTTAACCCCCAGACCGGGGGAACGGTAGATGGGCTATACACGGCATGGGTTATCCTCAATAATCCGGGCCAGTATAATTCCTACACCACCGAGATGGTCAAGGGCGTCATAGCTGGAATGAAGAAGGCATCGGCAGATAGGAGTGTTGTGGCCATCATCTTCACCGCTGTTGGCGATAGGGCCTTTTGTACCGGTGGCAATACCAAGGAATATGCCGAATATTACACCCTCAGGCCCAGGGAATACAGGGACTACATTAATCTGTTTTCTGGGATGGTGGATGCCATCCTTGATGCCGGAGCGCCGGTCATTTGTCGCGTTAATGGGATGAGGGTGGCGGGAGGACAGGAAATCGGTCAGGCCTGTGATCTGGCTATTGCCTCTGACCTTGCTAATTTTGGTCAGGCTGGTACCGGGGTTGGCTCAACGCCGGATGGAGGCTCAACTGATTTTCTCCCCTGGCAGCTACCTACTACAGAGCTGGCCATATGGAATTGCGTCTCCAATGAGCTGTGGAGCGCCTACAAAATGCACAGGCTGGGCTTCATAACCGATGTACTGCCCGTGAAGAAGCTCGATGGTGAGTGGATTAGGAACCCTTTGGTGATTACCGACAAGTATGTAGAGGATGGGAGGATCGTCTATGGAGAACCTAAGACCGGTGATGAGGCCAAGAAGGCAAAGGAGATTATAAAGACGTCCGAGACCGATTTCTCGCTTCTGGACCGGAGGGTAAACGAGATTGTTTGGACCCTTACCAATCTCATGCCTATGTGCTTGATGAAGAGCATTGAGACGATAAGGTGGAAGAAGAAGTTCTTCTGGGATGGCAATAAGATAAGCGCCAAGTACTGGCTAGGGGCGAATATGAATATGGAAGCCTATCTTGGATTCAATGCCTTCAATACAGAGGCTATGACGGGTCAGCGCAGGATAGACTTTGTTAAATTCCGTCAGTTGATTGCCCAGGGGCATAGCTTTGATGATGATCTGGCAGAGCAGGTCATGCCGAAGCCGAAGCAGTAAACTGATAGGGATGGCGTAAATGCGAAAGCCCAGGGATAAACCGTGGGCTTTCGTGTTTTGGCGAAAAGTGCGCCTCGCTGTATAATAAGAACGAAATATATCCTGAAGGGAGGGAATATGAAATTCCAGAACATTGTCTTGAATAAGAAAGAGGGAATGGCGACTCTTACGATTAACAAACCCCCGGTTAATGTAATGGACTATGATACGTTGGCGGAGCTAAATACCGCCCTGGAGCAGCTGGCGAAGGATGATGAAGTTAAGGTACTGTTGCTCCGCGGCTCTGGGAACAAGGCCTTCAGTGCCGGTGTGGAGGTAAAGGATCATATCGGGGAGAAGATGCCGAAGATGATGAAGGAGTTTGGCCGTGTCTTCCATCTCTTGAGAGGTCTTGGCAAGCCGAGTATTGCTGTGGTCAATGGCGTAGCACTGGGAGGTGGATGCGAGCTTGTTGCCGGCTGTGACATGGCTATTGCTTCCGAGAAAGCCCAGCTCGGTCAGCCGGAGATAAAACTGGGGGGACTGGCGCCGGCGGCTGCTCCCTTGTTTCCCAGGATAATGGGGGAGAAGAAAGCGTTTGAACTGCTGGTGATGGGAGAAAATGTCAGTGCCCGGGAAGCGGAACGAATTGGCCTCGTTAATAAGGTTGTTCCGGAAGAAGAACTGGACCAGACTGCAGAGGAGTTCGCACGCAAGTTCCTGGAAAAGAGCGCGCTGAGTGTCAGGCTCGTGAGAGATGCGCTGTATGATTGTGCGGAAACGCCCTCACTTGAGGCTTCGCTGGAAAAGGGAGTGGAGCACGGTATCAAGAGCTGGCAGACTGAAGATGGCCAGGAGGGGTTGCAGTCGTATTTGGATAAACGCAAGCCTGAATGGAAGAACAGGTAACTAGATTTGGGAGGTATTATGAGATTGCAGTATAAGAAGGCAATTGTCACTGGTGGGGGGAGGGGTATTGGCAGGGCTGTGGCCCTGGCTTTTGCCAGGGAAGGCGCCGATGTAGCGATAAATTATCGTAGCAATGACGCCACTGCTAAGGAGGTAGTGGACGAGATAGGGATGCTCGGCCGGAAGGCTGTGGCCTTGAAAGCGGATGTCGGCAGTTACCAGGAGGCCAGGTCAATGGTTGACCAGGCGGTGCGGGAGCTGGGGGGGGTGGATATCCTGGTTAACAATGCTGGACTGTCCAGGCCCGCTTTGCTTTTGAAGATGGACGAAGAGACGTGGGACCAGGTTGTCGATATTCACCTCAAGGGCACCTTCAATTGTACGCAGGCTGCAGCTAACTATATGAAGGAAAACAAGTATGGGAAGATCATCAATGTCATCTCCACCGCCGGATTGTATGGGACGATGGGGCAGATAAACTATGCCTCGGCGAAAGCGGGAGTTATCGGCTTCACAAAGTCAGCATCCAGGGAGCTCGCCAGATACGGGATAAATGTTAATGCCATATCCATGGGAATTATCACAACGGAGATGACGGGCAAGATAAGAGAGGATGAAAAGCTAAAGGAAATATACCTCTCGAGAATACAGCTGGGACGGTTCGGCGAACCTGATGAGGTAGCGCCGGCCTTTGTGTTTCTGGCATCGGAGGATGCGCGGTACATCACCGGACATGTACTATCCGTTGATGGTGGTTATGTCGGGTAGTGGGCTTGTTTGTCACCACCGAGAGGAACCTGCTACCAATGTCAGCTCGTTGACGTTAAAAATCGGGGGTCAGTACGATCCTCTTTTCCAATCTCCCACTGTGAGCATCTTCAAACGCTTGCTGAATCTGACTCATCGGCCTGGTCTCAAGAAAGGGCTCTATCTTTATTTTCCCTTTCAGTACCATGTCAAGGACTGTGGGGTAGTACTTGGGCAAACAGCCCCAGGAGCCCAGAATATCAGCGTCAAATGCCATCAACCGTGATAAAGAATACTCGTTCTTCTGCATACCGAAGCCACAAATCAGCAGCTTGCCGATAAATGATAGCAGCTCTAGGGCAATTGCCTGACCATCAGCGGTGCCCGTCCACTCAAAAATCCTCCAGCCGTAGTTTGAGGGCACGCCCTTTTCCTTGCAGTAACTGCGAAACTCGTCCCTGATATCCCGGGGAGTCTTATCCACCGAGCTGATGACATGGGTAGCGCCGTAGTCCAGGGCTCTTTTGAGCTTAGCCGGGTTTCGGGCGATACCGATAACCTCTTTGGCGCCTAATGCCGAGCAAATCTGGGTGGCATATATCCCCAGACCGCCGGTAGTCCCGACAATGATAGTTAAATCCCCCGGTTTAACCTCAGCCCTCATTGCTGCTTGATAGGGGGAGGTTACAGCATCGGCAATCACGGCAAAGTGAGAAAGAGGTATTCCTTTCTTGTCTGGGATGACACACAAATCCTGAGCTGGGACGACGATGTGGCTGGAATCACCACCGTAAATCCCCATGCTATTCCCCGGCATCTTTTGATTCAGGCAGCGGTTGCCCCTTCCAGCAGCACAGATAGGGCAGTTATTGCACGGCATCACCGCCGGTATAATTACCTCCTTGCCCAGCCATTTATCATCGCCGGCTATCACCGTGCCGCTGATTTCATGCCCCAGGGTCAGCGGCGGTTTGTTGACCGTAGGCACGCCATCATAGAAATAGCCCAGGTCGGTATGGCATACCCCGCAGCCAGCAATTTCCACCAACACCTCGCCGGATTTAAGCTCAGGGACATCAATGCTTACCCTCTTCAGTTTGCCCGGCTCTACCATCTGCCAGGTTTCAATTTTGTCCGGTATTTTTGCCATAGTTCTCACTCCTTACTCTGCAGTCTGCTGATAAATCCAAAAGACAAAGCTCGACCATTCATCTTTAGCAGGTTCATCACCTCCCCACCAGTACCATTTTGGTTTTCTCAAAATCCCAAGGCGTTTTACCATAATTTTAATCAGTCTGTCAAGCACGGTTTGGCTCCCGTGGCTGCAAATTTTTAGTAGGTGAGGGTTGATATGGGGTGAGGGACGCCGTAAAATTCTGGGTGGCTTGGCTCACACGCCAAACATGCTTAACAGTGCGGAGGATGATATAGTATAGGCTAGGATTTCGGAAAGCTAAACAGTTACCAGCGCCTTTCACAGTGACCTCTACTGTGGGAAAATATATTTTTAAGGAGGTTAATATGAGACCACTTCAAACTGATTTGTCCATCTTCAACAAATTTAAATTTGAGAAGCCACCTGTAGGCGTCAAGTTCCTGTACTTCAAACCAGAAAGAATACAGCAACTAGACAAAAGTCTGGCTTTCTGCGAAATGATCAAAGAAGCACAGCAAAGAGGGTCCCCGTTTTATTTCGCTAAGGAGAATGAGGATTGCTTCGGAAAAGTATCACTGGGGATGGAGCTGATGTCCTCATGGGGCAAAGGCGGAGAATTTGGAGCTGCATTGGAAATCTTTCAGGAACCAAGGGCTAATGCCAGAATTTATCAATACGTTCCCAAATTTCCAGAGGGTACGGTTAACTATGTCGCTGTGTCCTCGCTGGACAAACTGACATTCGAGCCAGACCTCTTAATTCTTGTGGCTACTCCCGCCCAGGCTGAAATCGTGCTGAGGGCAATGTCCTATTCGACTGGTGAGATATGGGAGAGCAAGACAACAGGGGTATTGGGATGTGCCTGGATTTTCGTTTATCCATATCAAAGCGGCAAAATCAATTATGTGCCTACCGGGATGACCTTCTGCGGGAAAGCACTCCAACGATTCCCGGAGGGAGGGATACTGATAACTATCCCTTGGGATTGGATACCGATTGTAACGCAAAACCTGAAGGAAATGAAATGGGGTCTTCCCTCGTACACCGATGGGAGGGAAAAGTATGTGAAGCGAAGAGACAGCTGCATTGCGAAATTAACCCAAAAATCTGCGAACCCCTAAATTTAGGGAGAATAATTACCTAAATAGCAAGGAAGGAAGGGGGGAGATGTTAGCGCAAGTCACTAGCTGTTGCCAAGAAGCTAGAATGTCACCACATGTTCTAGGTCCATCTATGAAAAGCGCAGGCTTAGTTTTTGGTCTAGAAATATAGGGTAATTCGCATTATCTTCAAGCCAACATATACCTTGACAAGTTGTGCTGCTGAGCTTATGATAGTAAGTCAAATAAATCTAACGGGAGGTAGTATACCATGACTGAAAAGGCTGAAAGAAAAGCGGGGCAACCATATAGTGCGGAGGAGCTACTTTCTTTCGACCGCATTAAGAGGGCTATGACAAGCAGGGTTTTGGATAGGATAGAAGAGTTGTGGCAGGGAAAACAGCCCCTAAGTGTTGAGCAGATGAATGAAGTGATCGCGGGTGAATGGCAGAGGGTAAAGGAGGCGGTGAGGTCATCACCAGCAGCACGGGAAGCCTTCCGTAAGTATTTGGAACGCACCGTCGCTGAACAAATAGACAAGTTGATGAAAGAGGATAAAGCTGAGCTAGAATCATTAGGCGTTGTAGAGAAGAGTCTATAAATTGGTTTCACAGGATAGAGCTGAGCCAGGCAAACAGGTCAAGCAAGACCGGGATATAGGGCAATTAATTAAGCGCCTTGATATGTTAGATGAAAGGCTGGATAATATGGATTCTATAGTAACATCACTTGTAGAAAGGGTGATGGGAAGACCTCTTGTTATAGAAGTAACCTGCCCTAATTGTGGTCAAACTATACAGGTCAATGTCACCAGTGGTGTAAGGCTGCGAGGTAAAGAATAGCCATAGCAAGCATCGTATTTTTATCAATGCTCAATTTCTAAGCCACCCAATGATAAGTAATCTTCTATTTCTGCCATATTATCAAAGGTTTGCCCTGTTCAGCTATGTTTGCTACAATCGTCAAATGGGCGGTTAGCTCAGTGGTTAGAGCGCTGCGTTGACATCGCAGAGGTCACTGGTTCAAGTCCAGTACCGCCCATTTTTTTATGAAATCGTGTTTGATTTCTAGATTTATGATGGAAAGTTCGAGATGAAATCAAAAACAAAGGATGAGCAACTGGGGCGGATGCGCCACTCCGCATCCCATGTCATGGCTGAGGCAGTACAAAGTCTTTTTCCCGAGGCTAAATTTGGCATCGGACCGACCATTGAGAATGGCTTCTATTATGACTTTGAGCTGCCCCGTCCATTAACACCGGAAGACTTGCCTGTAATTGAGAACAAGATGAGGGAGATTATTAGTCAGAATGTACCATTTGTTACAGAGGAAATGAGTAAGGATGAAGCGTGTAAGCTCTTTGCTACCCAGCCTTATAAATTGGAGCTTATCAACGAAATCACCGATACTAATGTAACTATCTATAAACAAGGTTCTTTCACCGATTTATGTCGTGGTCCCCATCTAGCCTCTACGGGTGAGGTAAAAGCATTTAAGCTTACTCATCTAGCTGGAGCATACTGGCGTGGTGATGAAAAGCGACCCATGCTACAAAGAATTTACGGTGTGGCTTTTGAAAGCCAAGAGGAACTTGACGATTATTTATCGCGGCAAGCTGAAGCCACTAAGCGTGACCATAGGAAGCTGGGCAAAGAACTTGACCTCTTCAGTACTCACGAGGAAATTGGTCCTGGCTTAATTTGCTGGCACCCCAGAGGTGCTTTGATTCGACAAATCGTCGAGGACTTCTGGAGGGCAGAGCACATCAAGCGGGGCTATGACATCGTTTATACCCCCCACATTGCCAAGCTAGATTTGTGGAAAACTAGCGGGCATTGGGAATTCTATCGGGATTATCTGTTCTCACCGATGGAAATTGAAGGACAGCAATATATGTTAAGGCCCATGAATTGCTTGGGCCATATTTTGATTTATAAAAGCAAATTGCGCAGTTATCGTAATTTGCCCTTAAGATATGCCGAATTAGGCACAGTATATAGGTATGAGCGAACTGGTGTATTATATGGTCTTGCTAGAGTTAGGGGATTTACTCAAGACGATGCTCACATTTTTTGCCGACCTGATCAGGTTGAAGAAGAGGTACTAGAAGTTCTGAACTTGGCCCAGTTTATGCTGTCTAGCTTTGGATTCGACGAATATGAGTTGTTGTTATCAACGCGTCCTGAGAAATATGCTGGCACAGTTTCAATGTGGGAGGAGGCCACGGGATCCTTGAAACACGTTCTAGAGAGACTTGACTTGCATTATGAAGTGGACCCTGGAGAGGGGGTTTTCTACGGGCCTAAAATCGATATTAAACTCAAGGATGCTTTAGGACATGTTTGGCAAGGTCCTACCATCCAGGTTGATTTCAATTTGCCACAACGCTTTAATGTCTGTTATATTGGTGAAGATGGCTTGGAGTATAATGTGGTGATGATACACCGCACAGTTTTAGGTAGCATGGAGCGTTTTTTAGCTTGCCTCACAGAGCATTATGGTGGTGCCTTCCCGGTATGGTTATCGCCGGTTCAAACCATAATAATTCCCATAGCAGATCGCCATATTGGCTATGCACATAAGATAGAGAGCGATTTTAAAAATGAGGGTATCCGAGTTCGGGTTGACGAGCGCTCTGAGAGGATGAATTTGAAAATAAGAGAGGCCCAACTGGAGAAAGTCCCGTATATGCTTATAGTTGGTGATAAAGAAATGGCTTCATCCAGTGCGTCACTTCGCTTAAGGAGTGGCGAGGATCTGGGCTTAGAAACTCTGGTACAAGTTGAGAGTAGAATAAGGGCGGCTATAGAGGCCAAGTCTTAAATACTGTTCCAGGGGGTAGAACTAGCATAGTTAAGGAATTATTAACCAATAGGAGAATCAGAGCCAGAGAAGTTCGTCTCATAGGGGAAGACGGGGAACAGCTGGGCGTGGTGCCTCTGCCAAAAGCATTGCAAATTGCTTATGAGCGCGGCCTCGATTTGGTGCAGGTAGCATCAACGATGAGTCCGCCAGTATGCCGGATTCTTGATTATGGTAAATATAAGTATGAGCAAACTAAGAAGGAACGCAAGGCGAAGAGGGGCCAAAGAGTTGGCTTACTCAGGGAGGTACGTTTAAGACCCAAGATAGAAGAGCATGATTTACAGGCAAAAATTAAGACTACAAAGAAATTATTGGAGGAGGGTAATAAAGTACGGTTATTTCTAAGGTTTAGAGGACGCGAAGTTATTTATCCTGAACTAGGTTGGAATGTGCTGCGTAAAGTAGCTGAAGCCGTGAAGGAATTAGCCGTGGTAAGTAGCTCCGGTAATGCCGAGAGAACTATAGCCTTGGTCTTATCCCCGGTTTCCCAGAAGAAATCTAAGGAGACAGAAACAGATGCCAAAACTTAAAACCCATAAAGGGGCAAAGAGCCGTTTTAATATAACAGGTAGCGGCAAGCTGATGCGCACTAAATGCGGCAAGAGCCATTTGAGGCGAAAAAAGGCTCCTAGAACTAAGCGCCTCTACGATGAAATGATCATGACCTCCTCAGCGGATAAGAAGAGAGTAAGGAGGCTTTTACCCTACAAATAGTGTAGGGAGGGAAAGTAGTTTATTTTGTTGCTAAGGAAAAAAGGATAACGCCCGAGGATTAAAGGAGGAAGAACTTGCCACGAGCCAGGAGTGGAAAGGTTACCCACAGACGACATAAAAAGGTGCTTGAGCTGACCAAGGGACACCGAGCGGCCAGACATAATCTTTATAGGGCAGCTCATGAGTCCATGCTTCATGCCTTAGATTATTCCTATTGTCATCGTCGTGAGCGGAAGGGAGACTTCAGAAAGCTATGGATCACCCGCATTAATGCTGCGGCACGGACTAGAGGACTTACTTACAGTCAGTTTATAGCCGAGTTAAAAAAATCAAATGTAGAAATCAACCGCAAGATGTTAGCTGAGATGGCGGTTAAAGATCCTGAGGGTTTTGCCACATTAGTAGCTTCGGTAACTGAGACTAAATCACCCCGCTTGTAATGGCATTATGCCTGAAAATTTCAGGAATTTTGACCAAGGATAATATCACTTGGTAGTCAATGCTGGAACAACTCAAAGACCTTCATGCACAAGCTCTCGATGAGCTAAACAAAGTTAATAATCCTCGGGAGCTGGAGTTGTGGCGCGTTCGCCACCTGGGTAAGAAAAGCAGTTTAACTAGAATTCTACGTTCCTTGGCCGCCTTGCCCCTGGAAGAACGGCGAAAGGGGGGTGCTCAAGCTAACGAAATCAAGAGAGCTTTAGAGTCAAGCCTAGAAGAGAAGGAAAAATTACTACAGGAAGCCCTTTTGACCTCTCCTTTGGAATCCCAAAGATTAGATGTTACCTTGCCTGGTCGGCCTCTCCCGACAGGGCGACTTCACCCTACCACTCAAATACTTAACGAAATTTGCAATGTTTTCAAAAATATGGGCTTCCAAGTAATTGAGGGACCTGATGTGGAGTGGGATTACTACAACTTCGAGGCCTTAAATATTCCGCAACATCATCCAGCGCGAGATATGTTTGCTACCCTATGGATAGATGCAGGCATGGGAGGGAAGGCTAGACTTTTGCGCACGCACACTTCCCCAATGCAAATTAGGTTGATGGAGAGGGAACGTCCGCCAATAAGAGCCATAGTGCCAGGGCGAACTTATAGATATGAAGCAACTGACGCTACTCACGAATCTATGTTTTATCAAGTTGAAGGTTTAGCCGTGGATAAGGACATCACCCTGGCTGATTTAAAAGGTACTTTGTTTGACTTTTGCCGCTGCCTTTTTGGTGAGGAAAGGAAAGTGCGCTTCCGCTGCGATTACTTTCCTTTTGTGGAACCCGGGGTGGAGGTAGCCATCGGATGTTCAGCTTGCGATGGGGCTGGCTGCCGACTGTGTGGCTACAGCGGCTGGATCGAAATACTAGGTGCGGGGATGGTGCATCCCGATGTCCTGGCACGGGTGGATATCGACCCCGAGCTTTACAGTGGTTTTGCCTTCGGGTTGGGAGTTGAGCGTATACCTATGCTGCGCTATGGTATTGACGACATCCGCCTCTTTTATAACAATGACCTCAGGTTTTTGAGGCAGTTCTAGATTTTAAGGTGACAACATGAAAGCTTCCCTTAAATGGCTCAGGGATTATGTTGACATAAAACTCGCTCCCGAAGAACTAGCCGAACAGCTAACCATGTCTGGCCTGGAAGTCAAGAGCATACAGGCTATAGGTGGCACCTGGGATAATGTAGTGATAGGGGAAGTAATAGCATTAAATCCTCATCCTAATGCTGACCGCCTTAAGCTAGCTACAGTTGAGCTCGGCACTGAGCAAGTCATTGTAGTTTGTGGTGCCCCAAATATCGGACTTGGTCAGAGGGTGCCTTTTGCCCATGTAGGAGCCCGGCTTATAGATCCGCACTCTGAAGAAGCTATACAGCTAAAGCCGGCGAAAATTCGTGGCGTGGTTTCCGAGGGCATGGTTTGCTCAGAGAAGGAACTAGGGATTTCTGATAGTCACGAAGGCATTTTGGTATTGTCACCTGAGGCACCCATAGGTGCACCTCTCAGTGCTTATCTAGGCGATATAAATTTTGACTTCGATGTGACACCTAACCGCCCGGATTGCTTATCTGTAATTGGTGTTGCCCGAGAGATTGCCGCCTTAACTGGTGGAACACTACTCTTGCACCAAATTCATTACGAAGAATTAGAAGACTCGATAGGCTCCTTCGCCTCCGTTGACATAGCCGAGCCAGACCTATGCCCCAGGTACTGTGCTAGTCTGATTACCGGAATCAAGATAGCCCCCTCCCCAAGCTGGCTACAGCAGCGTCTGAGTAGCTGCGGGATGCGTCCCATTAACAATGTGGTTGACGTTACTAATTATGTGATGCTGGAATATGGTCAGCCCCTTCATGCCTTTGATTATCATAAGCTTAAGGGCAGACAAATTATCGTTCGCAGGGCCGGAAATGGTGAAACAATAATCACCCTCGATGGTTCAGAGCGTGCTCTTAACCCAGACATACTGGTTATCGCCGATAAGGAAGAGGCTGTTGCTGTGGCTGGAATCATGGGTGGCCTGGATTCCGAAGTCACGGACAAAACTGACACTATCCTCCTGGAGTCAGCGAATTTCAACCAAGCTACCATTCGTCGAGGTTGTAGCCATCTTCAATTCCAAAGCGAGGCCTCGATTCGCTTTGACAAAGGGCTTAATAGCGAGCTTCCATTATTACCCTTGAAGCGGGCAACTCAACTGCTACTGGAGCTAGCTGGTGGCAGAGCCGCCAAGGGCATAATGGATGTTTATCCCGGGAAACCAAAACCAAAGCCTATATTGCTTTCCGCCCAAGAAGTGAAGCGCCTTTCAGGCTTGAAGGTCAACGCTGATGAAATTCTTAAGGTATTAAAAGCCCTGGGCTTTAAATGCCAGGAGGGCAATTCAGGTTCGCAAATTTCGGTGTCTGTGCCTTACTGGCGTAGCGACGTTAAATGCTCTGCTGACCTCGTGGAGGAGGTAGTTCGCATCATTGGTTATGAAAAGATTCCTATCACCAGGCTTGGCTCTCCTCTGCCTCAACAAGAATCAAAATTGTCACCGTCAGCCCAGCAAAGCAATCTCAAGGAGAAATTACGTAATATTCTGACCGGTTTGGGCTTTCAAGAGATATTAACTTATTCTTTAGTCAGCGTGGAGAAGTTGCAGAAGCTTTCCCCAAAGCTTGAGTTGAAAATTCCCCCCTTAAAGGTAGCTAACCCTATGACGAGGGAACAGGAATTCTTGCGTACCAGTTTACGGGCCGGTCTTCTATCCACGTTGTCACATAACCAAAAATTTGAGCAAGCAGGCGTAAGGCTCTTTGAAATTGGTAAGGTATTCTTGCCGCAGCACCCTCCCGTTATTGCGAGCGAAGCGAAGCAATCTCAAGAAGAAAGGGAGCTACCCCGGGAAGAAGAGATGCTCTGTGCTTTGCTCAGTGGCCCAAGAGCAGAATTATCTTGGCAAGCTGATAAGGAGCCGCTCGATTTCTTTGACGCCAAGGGGGTAGCGGAAAATCTCCTGAACCATTTGGGGCTGAAAGCGAGTTTTGATATTGGCGATGATGAAATTCTATTCCCGGGGAGAGGGGCTGACATAATCATTGAAGATGACAAAGTAGGTATTGTAGGAGACGTGCATCCCAGAGTAGCACAGGCCTTTGAGCTTTCTAACACTATTTGTCTTATAGAAGTTGACCTGGAGAAGCTGCTGGCCAAGCTTGCGGGGGTAAAGGAATACCAACCTATCCCGCGGTTTCCCAGCGTAACCCGGGACATTGCTTTAGTAGTAGATGAGCAAGTGAGCTACCGAGGAGTTGAGAACATAATTCAAAGTTTTCCGCTAGTGATAGAGGTAACTCTCTTTGACCTTTATCGGGGCAAGCAAATACCAGAGGGCAAGAAATCTTTTGCCATGAGGATTATCTATCAATCGCCCAAGCATACCTTGACCGACGAGGAAGTTGACCAGACTCAAGAACAGATGCTCGCTAGGCTACATCAGGAACTGGGCGCTACTCTGCGGGACTGACTGTCCAATTGCGAGCCTGATTTCCTCTATACCCCTTCATAGAACACATGGAGTAGCTCAAGATTGTGTGCTACTAATTTATAATCTTCTGGGAATTCTTCTTTCGTATAAACTTTCAGGGCTTCTTCATAGGCTTTGATTGCCTTCTGACAGTTCTCCGCCTTTGCCTCTACCTCCGCTAGCGTTCTGTATGCATTCCCGAGATTGTTCTGAGCCATGGCATAACCCAGGGGAAAGCGTTCCACAGTATAAACTTTCAGAGCTTCCTCACAGACTTTGATTGCCTTCTTACAGTTCTTCGCCCTTGCCTCTACCTCCGCTAGCGTTCTGTATGCATTCCCGAGATTGTTCTGAGTCATGGCATATTGCATCGGAAAGCGCAGCAGAGTCCTGACTTTTAGAGCTTCCTCATAGGCTTTGATTGCCTTCTTACAGTTCTCTGCCTTTGTCTCTACCTCCGCTAGCGTTGTGTATGCATTCCCAAGATTGTTCTGAGTTATAGCATAATCCATGGGAAGGCATTCGAGAGTTCTGACTTTCAGAGCTTCCTCACAGGCTTTGATTGCCTTCTTACAGTTCTCCGCCCTTGCCTCTACCTCCCCTAGAGTTCTGTATGCATTCGCGAGATTGTTCTGAGTCATGGCATAATCCATGGGAAAGCGTTCCAGAGTCCTGACTTTTAGAGCTTCCTCACAGGCTTTGATTGCCTTCTTACAGTTCTCCGTCTTTCCCTCTACCTCCGCTAGCGTTCTGTATACATTCCCGAGATTGTTCTGAGTCATGGCATATTGCATGGGAAAGCGTTCCAAGGTCCTGACTTTCAGAGCTTCCTCACAGGCTTTGATTGCCTTTTTACAGTTCTCCGCCCTTGCCTCTACCTCCCCTAGCGTTCTGTATGCATTCGCGAGATTGTTCTGAGTCATGGCATAATCCATGGGAGAGCGTTCCAGAGTATAAACTTTTAGGGCCTCTTCATAGGCTTTGATTGCCTTCTTACACTTCTCTGCCTTTGTCTCTACCTCCGCTAGCGTTGTGTATGCATTCCCAAGATTGTTCTGAGTCATGGCATAATCCATGGGAGAGCGTTCCAGAGTATAAACTTTTAGGGCCTCTTCATAGGCTTTGATTGCCTTCTTACAGTTCTCCGCCTTTGCCTCTGCCTCTACCTCCGCTAGCGTTCTGTATACATTCCCGAGATTGTTCTGAGTCATGGCATAATCCATGGGAGAGCGTTCCAGAGTATAAACTTTTAGGGCCTCTTCATAGGCTTTGATTGCCTTCTTACAGTTCTCCGCCTTTGCCTCTACCTCCGCTAGCGTTCCGTACGCATTCCCAAGATTGTTCTGGGTCATGGCATAATCCATGGGAGATCGTTCCAGAGTATAACCTTTTAGGGCCTCTTCATAGGCCTTGATTGCAGTTTTCATATACTCCGCTCTCTCCAATTCAACAGTCCCGATCGCACATGCTCTGTTTCCAAGCCTAAATAGTGCCTCAGTTACTCCTGCGAAAGTGGCTATCATCTCTTCAAAAACGTGTAAAATTGACATTTCTAATTTCGGTTTAACTAAATATTCCAGATAGACTTCTTCAGCCTGAACTTTATCTTTTACTAACGTGATCAGTTCTTTGTCTTCTAAATTTTCGAGCCAACCACTCCATCTAAAATCTTCCCCTTCTAATCCATCTTTCTTAGCAAGAGTTCTTATCCAGGTTAGAGGGAAGACTTGATTCTCTTCATAAATTCCGCAGATGTAAAGATTCTTTATAGCTCGCAAAATAGTCTTTTCGACCTCAGTACATTCATCAAATCTTCTTTTCATTTCGGTTAAAGGCATGAGGATTGAGCCTATAGTCCCATCAAATCTGACCTCATCCCAGTTCTTCCCAACTTCGCGGGCAATCTTTCTACCGTCATCTTCCGAAACCCTTTCAAGCTCGATATTATTAGCAAATATTGTCTCCAAATCCATATTCTTGTCTAACATCTTCTTTTCCACTTTTTTATATTCCATCCCTGAACGACAAGTAGCCAAAATAATTACATTATTCCTCATAGCGATCTCGAATAAATGCTCAAAGTTTTGTTGTTCCACCAACCTATGTAAATCGTCAAAAAAGATAACTCGTGGTCTCCAAAATTTAAGGTGTTTAGGAAATAGAAAGTTCTCCCGATTTATATCAGTGCATTTTGGAATTGTAACGTCGTGAGGTTTGCTCAAATTTATTAAAGCTTGATAAGCAGCTCTGGATTTACCACTCAAAGGAGAACCAATTATTAGTACATTCTCTTTCTTATTTAAACTTCCACCAATCAAGTCGTCTTCTGGTCTTTGATAATAGTATTTGTCGAATGGACGCATGCCTAACACTGCTTTTGGCTTTAGTGATGATGATTTTTTCCATACAACCTCATAGTATGCTTTGATTTTTCTGTTTCTGTTATAAATGAAGACGGCTAGTGTGATGGGGATTGCTGATAGGATTCCTATTAGGATTGCTCTTAGGATTTCCGTCATATAGTGTAGCCCCCTATCCGCCAAACAAAATATCGGACAACTGGTTATTTACGAACCAACTGTTAGTATTATTGAGATAATTTTTCCCTTAGCAGCCTGTTAACCTCGGCAGCCACGTTTTCCACAGACAAAAGCTGAGTTTCCTTCTCCGTGCGCCACTTTGCCTCTACGCTCTGGCTCTGTAAGGTGCGTGGAGATAAGGTCAATCGCAGTGGTATTCCCAGGAGGTCGGCATCATTGAATTTAACGCCGGGAGAATCGTCACGGTCATCGAAAAGCACTTCAATGCCTTCTTTTTGTAATTCTTGATAAATCTTTTCCACTGTAGGTAAGACCGCCGACTTGTCCAGATGTAGAGGACAAAGATAGACTTGATAAGGGGCTACAGAGAGCGGCCAGATAATGCCCTTGTCATCGTGGCTTTGTTCTACTATGGCTGCCAGCAAGCGCCCCAGTCCGATGCCATAGCAGCCCATGACAATGGGCCGGGAAGTGCCATCATTATCTAAGAAGGATGCTCCGAATCTCTCGCTGATGAAGGTGCCCAGCTTAAATACATGCCCCACTTCAATGCCCCGGGCCGAGGATAATTCACCACCACACCTGGAGCAGCTATCTCCAGGCCGAGCCAGGGCGATGTCAGCTATGAGGTCAACATGAAAATCCCTGGGGTAATTGGCATTCCTGAAGTGGTAACCCGGCTTATTAGCCCCAACAATGAAATTAAAGCCTGAGGTTATGGAATCATCGGCCACGACTCTGACTCCCTTTATACCTATGGGTGAGGCAAAACCAGCCACAAGTCCAGCTTCATTTACTTCGCCTTCCGTAGCCAAGCGAAGCTCAGAGCACTTTAAAGTGTTTCTTAACTTCGTTTCGTTGACTTCCAGATCGCCCCGAATGGTAACGAAGATGAATTTTCCATCAGCAAAATAAAACACCGCCTTAAGTGTTTGATTTGTCGGTACACCAACAAAACCGGCCACTTCCGCTATGGTCTCCGCCTCCGGCGTAGCTATCTCCTCTAGGGGCAGTAAATTCTTCGCTTCCCCTTCGCTGCTCTCAGGGCTTCGGCTCACTGGGATGGCAGGTTCGCCAGTTTTCACAAATTGAGCCTTCTCGGCATTGGCGGCGTAGCCGCAACTAGAGCAATAAATAACCTCGTCTTCGCCGGTGTCAGTGATAACCATAAATTCGTGGGAATCCTTGCCACCTATGGCGCCACTATCAGCCTCTACCACCAACGTTGGCAAGCCAAGGCGGGCATAAATATTCGTGTAAGCCTGGCTCATCCTCTGGTAACTTTCATCCAGACCAGCCTCGTCGGCATCAAAGCTGTAAAGGTCCTTCATGATGAACTCACGGACTCTCAATAAGCCACCGCGAGGTCGAGGCTCATCGCGAAGCTTTACCTGTATTTGATAGAGGAGCAGAGGAAGCTCGCGGTAGCTTTGCACGTAGCGGTGGACAAGGTCGGCAATAACTTCTTCATGGGTGGGTCCCAGAGCCAATGTATGCTCCTTGCGGTCGGTCAAGGTGAATAGAGACTTGCCGAAGGAAACATACCTGCCTGACTGCTGCCATAATTCAAAAGGCTGCAACACGGGCAGCATCAATTCCTGCCCGCCAGCCTTGTCCATTTCCTCTCTGATTACATTCTCTATCTTTTTGAGCACCCGCCATCCCATAGGCAAGTAAGAATAAATTCCGGCAGCCTCCTGAGCAATCATACCCGCCCTGAGCAGTAACTGATGGCTTACGCTCTCAGCCTCTGCGGGTGCCTGCCGTAGTGTCTTGCCAAAAAGTTTAGAAAAACGCATTGTTATTTCACCTCAAATCACCTTGTCCACTTTCTAAAGAAGGTTACCAAAAGTAAGGCCATCAGAAAAACTCCAGTGAATGACTCAAACGCACCTAATGCCTGCATCCAACTAGGTGGTGTAATATCAACCCACTTTCCATACCCTAAAGCTGTGAATGAAATAACGCTAAAATATAAAGAGTATAGCAGATTTAATTCTCCAGATAGGTAATATGCTGCTGCTGAACCAAACATGACTAATGCCATCCAATAGAAAACCCTCTCCCAGTGCTCTCCGTATCCGAAGAGCGCCCGCAATATTTCTAAAGCCAAACGATGACGCCCCCAATTAGGATTCCAAGACCAGCCTGCTTCCTTTCTCCTTGCCTCCATCTCACGATAATAAAATTTCGCGGCAATGTCATTCCTGCCGTGTTCTGCATACCAAGTCTTAAGTTGTCTATACGTATCTTCTGCCCATCTGAATTGACCGTTTATTTCTTCACCTAAAACGTAGTTGCCCCAATTTACATGCTGAATATCAGTATTGGAAGATAATCGTATGGGATATGATAGATACGCTCTTGCGAGGTCGGCCAAGTGTAAAAAGGTGCCATCAAGGTTGGTCTCCGCCAAAGTAGCTCCATCAAGTTGCGCTGCACCTAAGATAGCGCCCGCAAAGTCTGCAAAAGACAAGTCTGCTTCCTCAAGGTTTGCACCACTAAGTTGGGCCCTTTTAAAGTTTGCGTACATCAAATTAGCCCTCTCAAGGTGCGCACGTGATAAAAAAGCCCCCTCAAGATCAGAATTAATCAGGGAGGCCTTTTCAAGGTGTGCTTCCTCTAACTTTACCCCTCTAAAATGAGCACCTGAAAGGTTAGCCTCTTCGAAGTGAGCACCCATCCCATGGAGTAACTCATCTTCACCGAGCCTGGTGTGTTCTCCAGTAGGAGACTCCGGTAATTTGAATTTAAAGACTGCGCTCTCTAAGATGATCCCCCTAAGGTCAAAACCGCGGAGGTCAATATTTTCTTCAAATACCTTTCCCGAAAGGTCAAGTCTATCGGCTATTCCACCGTTCTCTTGTATCAGCCTGAGTACATCTTCACGGGTAAGAGGCCTTTCTTTTTCTTCTGCCACAGCTAGACCTTTTCTATTTCTGCTATCAGAGCTTCCAAGAAATTATCCTCGCTTGCCGTGCCCACCACCTCACCCTTCCTAAATATAGCACCTTTGCCCTTGCCGCAGGCAATGCCGACATCAGCATCCTTAGCCTCGCCAGGGCCATTGACCACACAGCCCATAACCGCCACTTTAATAGGCTTGCTTATCTTTTCCAGACGCTTATTCACTGCCTCAGCCAGGGCAATGATATCAACTTCAGCTCGGCCGCAGGAGGGGCAACTCACTAGAGTTGGACCTCGCTGACGAAGCCCCAGGCTTTTAAGAATTTCGTAAGCCACGAATACTTCTTCACAGGGATGCGCGCTGAGGGAAATGCGTATGGTGTCCCCAATTCCCTGGTAGAGAAGTATGCCGATGCCTATGGCGCTGCGTATGGCTCCCGTCCGGGGAAGCCCGGCCTCCGTGATGCCCAGATGTAACGGATAGGGCATTTTATCGGCAATCATTTGATAAGCCTGAATGGTAGTGGGAACATCAAAGGCTTTAAGGGAGACCTTGATTAAACTAAAGTCCAAACTTTCCATAAGCCTTATCTGCTCTAATGCCATGTTGACCATGCGCTCAGACAGTGGTGCATCGGGCTGAAAATTGGCAGGTAAACTGCCAGCATTCACTCCAATACGGATAGGCACCTCTCTTTCTTTAGCAGCAGCTACCACCCTGGCGATCTGCTCTTTGACTCCTATGTTGCCGGGATTGAGGCGGAGCCCGTCAACACCGGATTGCAGCGCAGCCAAAGCCAAGCGGTAGTCAAAATGTATATCAGCGATGATAGGTAGTGAAACGCTCTTTTTTATCGCTGCTATGCCTTCAGCCGCTTCCTTGTCAGGAACTGCCACTCGCACAATCTCGCAGCCGCACTCCTCTAGCTCTTTCATCTGGGTTATAGTGGCAGAAATATCAAGAGTATCGGTCTTGGTCATAGACTGCACCACGATGGGGGCATCGCCGCCAACAGTTACTTTGCCAATTCTCAATGGTTTAGAGATTCGACGTGTCATAGTCCAAAACCCTTCGGTAGACGCCAGATATCTATAAAGGTTATTAGAATCACAAGTGCAATCAAGAAAGTGGTGCCGATAGTGTAGGCCAGGCGCACTGTTCGAGGGGAAAGGCGTTTCCCACGCCTGCACCCTTCAATGAATGCCACCAGCATACCTCCTCCATCCAAGGGAGGGATGGGGAGGAAATTAAATAAAGCTAGCCCCAGGCTAATCATACTGGCCATAAATAATATGCTGCTCAAGCCAGAGGAGCGCACTATCTCCACCGTTAACTGAGCAGCACCTATTGGCCCCACCAATGCCATATCGGGAGATTCTATGATTTGAGGAATAGCCTGTATTATGAGCACAGGCATATAAATGATATCCCTGGCTCCCAAATAGACTGCCCTCCACACAGGAAGTCGCTCTTGTTCGAAATGCGCCCCTTCCACCCATCGTAGCTCTACGCCGGGCAGGGTTTCATAGCCGTCATTAGTCAGAGAGATTTCCTCTGTAGCCTCTGGCTCGTCGTTTGGGAGCAAAACCAGCTTTATTTCTTCGCCTTCCCCAACGGAACGCAGAGCACTGGACATACTCTCTTCGTTGTATATACGCTGTCCATTGATGCTGTGGATAGCATCACCGGGTCTGATGCCAACTTCGTAAGCTGGCGAGCCCTCCTCCACCTGACTCACCATATCCCACCAAAGGTAGACGCCGATTTTTAGCTTTTGCCACTTGGGGTCGAGTTGCGGCTTCAAGGTGATTTCCTCTTCTTGTCCGTTCCGCAGTAGAAGCAGAGTTACTTCTTCACCTTCTTCGACTGAATTTACTATATCCTCCACGTCTCCCCGTCTATGGACAGGTTGCCCCTCCACCTCCAGAATTATATCCCCGGGCTCGATGCCTGCTTCCTCCGCTGAAGAATTCTCCACTACAGCACGCACCACGAGTCCGTTGCCGGCAATGACCGAATAGGGCAGCGCAATGAAAGCGCTGAGGAGAACGAAGGCCAGAAAGATGTTGACCAGTGGACCGGCAGCATAGATTCTTAATCTGGTCCACGGTCCTTTGCCAGCCAGGCCTCGGGGTACTGTGGGGTCATTTTCTCCAGCAGCCTTAACAAAGGCTCCCACAGGTATGGCATTAACTGAGTATATTGTCTCGCCTCGTTTAATACCAAAAAGTCGGGGGGGAAGGCCTATGCCGAACTCTTCCACCTTCACTCCGGCGCGCTTAGCAGTGATGAAGTGCCCCAATTCGTGAAGGCAAATCGCCACAAATAGAGTTACGAGGAAAAGGATAATGATTACGGCAACGCTCATCTCTTATCTCTCTAACCCGGGATTGCTTCTTCGCTTAGGCTCCTCACAGTGACCGAGCGAAAGGAGTGTAGCGCATTCCCTTGCCCAGTCGTCAGCAGCTAGTATTTCCTCCAGAGATGGCTGGCTGATGTTCCGATGTTGCTCCAGCGTTTTTTGCACAATTTTGGCTATATCGGTAAAACTTACTCTATGGCTGAGAAAAAGCTCTACAGCCACCTCGTCTGCGGCGCAAAGCACTGCCGGATAAGTTCCTCCTGATTTGCCAGCATCCACAGCCAGCTTGAGACAGGGAAATCTATCATATTTTATGTGCTCAAAGTTCAGAGAGTCGATCTTGTTCCAATCAAGGCGGGGTAGTTCTGAATTAGACCACCTCTGGGGGTAAGAGAGGGCATATTGAATGGGCAATCTCATATCAGGCCAGCTAAGCTGAGCTTTCAGGGAACCATCCATAAACTCCACCATGGAATGAATGATAGACTGGGGATGCATTAATATTTCAATACTATCAAAGGGGAAAGAGAAAAGCCAATGAGCTTCAATGGCCTCTAATCCTTTATTCATGAGGGTTGCTGAATCTATGGTTACCTTCCTTCCCATCCTCCATACGGGGTGCTGAAGAGCTTGCTCCGGAGTTACCTCAGCCAATTGTGGCTGTGAATAGTGATAAAAAGGCCCACCAGAGGCAGTGAGAAAAAGTCTCTGCGGTTTATTTTCTTCCCCCTGCAAACATTGCCAGATGGCACTATGCTCACTATCGATAGGCAGAATTTGAGCTTGATGGAGGCCGGCTTCACGAACAATAATTTCACCAGCCATCACCAATACCTCTTTGTTAGCCAGGGCAACCGCCTTGCCTGCCTGTAAAGCCGCCAGAGTAGGACTTAGTCCTGCCTTACCCGCAGTGGCCACGATAACGAAGTCGACCTCAGGGTGACTGGCTATTTCTTCTGCGGACAAAAATTCCCCGCCGTAACTAATATCAGGCTTAACCGAGGAACAAAACATTTTGGGCTGAAATTCTCTGATTTGTCTTTCCAGGAGCTCAAGATTTTTGTTCCCTGCCAGAGCTACTACTTTTAATTCGTCGGGCAGGGCACGGATTACATCTAGAGCCTGCCGCCCTATGGAGCCTGTCGAGCCCAGGATAGCTATTCTTTTCACACCACCCATATTACATAATAGTATACCACTGCCCCGACAAAGATGAGGCTATCGAAGCGGTCAAGTATACCACCGTGTCCCGGTAGCAAATTACCTGATTCTTTCACCTCCATATTACGCTTGAGCAAGGATTCAACCAAATCGCCAAGCTGAGCAAAGAGGCCAACGAGAAAGCCAAGGAGTATAATCTGCCAGTATCTAAAAGTAAAAGGAGAAATGAGGTTAAGAACCGTCGCTATTACCACAGCGCCTAGGATGGCGCACATTAACCCCCCTATCGCTCCTTCCCAAGTTTTAGCCGCGCTTATCGCAGGAGCCAGCCTATGTTTACCCCTTGCCCTCCCAATAAAAAAAGCACCTGTATCATTGGCAAATGTAGTCAGCATGGCCAGGTAAACCCAATTTCGGCCGTCCTCTAAACCGCGCAAATTCAGCCAATAGCTAAGCATCCAACCCACATAGAGTGCACCCACTATTGTCCATGCCCAGTTGCGAAATGCTCCTTCTTTTGATGGGCGGCATAATAGACAAATCAAGGAAATCAACACAGTGGCAGTAATAACTATGGGTAAAACATCAGGGTTCCTGTAATGAGGGCTTAAGACAAGTGCCAGCGCCCATAGTAAACCCAAATAAATCAGAGGCTCTCGCCTGTCAAAATTGGCCATGTGGTAGAACTCGTAGGTGCCGGCTAACGCCGCTGCGGCTATAAGAAGAGTAAACCAAGGCCAAGGGTCACCAAACCAGATGGCAAGAATAACGAGGGGCACACCTACAGCGGCAGTAATAACTCTGTGCTTGAGCATAGGTCTATTTTAGCAGCTTTTAAGCGGCTATAGGCTTGCTAGCGTCTGGTCTCATAAATGGGTTTCATCAGACCAGCGTCATGTCTGATATGTTATCCTTCTAACAGTTAGTGCGGACTTTGTTTCCGGATACTGGTGAGGCGAATTATACTCACCCAAGAGAACCTCGCGATTTTCTCGGGAACCCAGTTAATATATTTAGAGCAAGTTTAGCAGGGTCCCCAAAAAAGTCTTACGACTTTTTTGGGTTAAATTATATTTCCTGTATTTCCCTTTCCTTGCTCCGTCCCAATTCACTTACCCTGTCCACGCAAGCTTCTGTAAGTTGGTCGATTTTCTTCGCATTGTTTTTGAGTTCATCTTCCGATATTTCTTTATTTTTCTCCATCTCTCTTAGTTTCTCAATGCCATCTCTCCTTATATTGCGTATGGCAATCCGCCGCTCCTCCGTCTTCCTAGATACTAGCTTGACCAACTCCTTGCGCCGCTCCTCACTAAGAGGCGGGATGACTACCCGAATTACATTGCCATCATTCGCAGGGTTAAGGCCGATGTTGGCTGTGAGAATGGCTCTTTCAATGTTACGCAACGATGTGCGATCCCAGGGTTGAATAATGATTAAATTAGCCTCAGGTATAGACATGGTAGCAAGTTGATAAAGCGGGGCAGACATGCCCTGATAGTCGACCATGATGTTGTCAAGCAAAGCTGGAGTGGCACGCCCGGCACGGATGGTAGCTAATTCTTTAGCTAGCCCATCTATGGCCTTCTGCATTCTGGAGTTCAGTTCAGCGAGTAATTCATCCAACATGGCTTAGTGCTCAACACCAAGCTCGAACCTAGCAAATCTGCGTACTTTTATGTTCTCACCTACTTTAGCAATTGTTTCAGCAATAATTTCCTGTACCGTCTTGTCAGGTTCTTTAATAAAGGGCTGGCTAAGAAGGCAAGCTGC
>Ga0315541_1000927_pt1 | contig 29187 bp, 20 predicted proteins | sample SalMarSW160190MG_FD_203095 | JGI IMG/M metagenome (GOLD analysis project Ga0315541, IMG submission 203095) | Salt marsh sediment microbial communities from the Plum Island Ecosystem LTER, Massachusetts, United States - Salt Marsh Sediment SW1601-190 ...
CCCAGCATGAAGCCGAGGAAGTACGTGCCGCCGTCGCCCATGAAGATCTTGGCCGGGTTGAAGTTGAAGACCAGAAAGCCCATCAGGCTCCCCAGCAGCGCCAGCATGAGCACGGCCATGACCGGGTTGCCGGAATGCAGGGCGAATACGGCGATGACCCCGCAGGCGACGGCCGAGATCCCCGCCGCCAGGCCGTCCAGGCCGTCGATCAGGTTGACGGCGTTGGTCATGCCGACGATCCAAAACATGGTGATCGGCCAGGCCAGCCAGCCGAAGTCCAGGATGAACCAGCCGGCCACGGAGAACGATTGGATGCGCACGCCAAAGCCGCAGACAGCCGCGGCGGCGATCAATTGGACGATAAGTTTGGTCTTGGCCGGCAGGCCGCGGATGTCGTCGATGAGGCCGACGACAAGCATGAACACGGCCGCGGCCAGCACGGCGATCAGCGGCGTCTGCACCTCGCGGAACGCCTGGCCGATGGCGTTGTCGAGCAGGAACACGCACACGATCATGCCCAATGCCGCCGCGGCGATGGCCAGTCCGCCCAGCCGCGGCACGGGGGTGCCGTGGACCTTTCGCACCCCGGGGCGGTCATAGAGCTTCAGCCGTCGGGCCAGGTAGATGACGACGGCCGTACTCACCAGGGCGGCAAAGGCCGCCCCCAGCCACGTGTACAGGTAGGTCTTCACGGAAGTCCTTGGGAATGATACGGAAACGTCACAACCGGCGGCTCTGCGCCGGGGGAATGACTGCTTAGCCCGAACATTTCATGACCTTCTCACGTCCGGCGGAGCCTTTTGGCCGTCGGCTGCGTTCTCCGCGCGAGCTGTCCTCGGCGTATCGCAGAGATACGCCTGCGGAATCTCGCTTGTGCGGCCTTGCCGAGCGACCAAAATGCCCGCGCCGGAAGGAACAGTCTGTCCGGGTACCTCCTCTGCATTGATCGTTATGACTTCGGTCGCGAAGTCATCTTCTGGCAATTCACGCAAGAACGTCATGAAATATCCGGGCTAGTCGGCCGGCTCCAGCAGGTCGGCGTCGACTTCCATGGCCGCCCCCTGGCCCAGCATGCTCACCTCCAGCACAATGCGGGTCAGCTTGTCGCGGCGGATGACCACGCCGGCCAGCCCCTGGAACGGCCCCGTGCGGATGCGGCATCGCCGCCCCTCCGCGGCGAAGGGATACGGATCAAGCTCGGCCTCGCCTGTGACGGCCCGCTCCAATTGGGTCAGCTCATCGATCAACTGCTCCTGGTCGTAGACCTCGATCACTCGGCAAAGGCGGTTCGTGCAAACGGCCTCGTAGCGAGCCATCTCGTCGCCGCAGAAAAAGACGTACGAGGTGAACAGCGGCAGCAGGACATGGTGCCTTCTCCCTTTGTAGATCCGCACGCGCTCGATCATCGGCAGGAAGTACCCGATGCCCCGGCGGCTGCAATCCCAGGCGAAGGCCTTCTCGAAGCGGCCTTTGGTGTGGGCGACCCACCAGCGGCCGTCCAGCTCCGTGAGGCTGTCGACGTGGGGAGAAAGCACCGGCGGATTGTCGGAAAGCTTAAACATGCGGCCAGCTCAGCGCGTACTCCGTCCCCGTCGGCTCACCGACGAGTTTCAAAACGCCTGTATTGCCGCTGCGGGCCGCTCGCGGGCTACTGCCCCGGCGCGGCCGGCAGGACGCTCAGCTTCTCGATCAGCTTCCGCGCGGCCGTCATCTGCGGCCGCAGACGCAGGCAGATCCGGGCCTCCTGCATGGCCTCGGAAACCTGCCCGGTTTCGGCCAGGGCCCGCGCCAATCCCAGCCGCCAGCCCACCTGGCCGTAGTCTAAGGCCAGGGCCCGGCGGTAGTAGGCAACTGCCTCGGCGTAGTTCTTGTCCTGGCGGCACAGGCTGGCCATCGACGCCAGCTCGCCGGCCGACGCGTCCGGCTGCCGGCAGCGGGCCTTGAGGGCCGCCACCGCCTTGGTCCGGGCCCGGGCCGCCAGGTCGTTGTGTTCGTGGCTGTCGCTGAGGACCCTGGCCACGTGGAACAGCCGCCCGGCGTCGTCGCCGGCCAGGGCAACGGCCAGATCGGCCCGGTTGGTCTGCCGGGCATAGACGTCCACCGCCTCCCTGAAGAGTCCGCCGTCCAGGGCCACGGCCCGCCGGAGCTTTTCCAGCGAATCGTCGGCTTTGCCTTGTTCGGCATCGAGCAGGCCGGCGACGAAGCAGGCGGTGGGATCGCACGGCGCCAGCTCATAGCCGGTTTGAATGTGCTGGGTGCCGACCGGGCGGTTCAGGATGAACTTCTCGAGCTGGCCGACCATGCAGTACGTCGCCCCGAAGGTCGGGCACAGGGCGCGGGCCGCGTGCAGCTCCTTGACGATGCGTTGGGTGAATTCCAGGATCCGGGGCGTGACGACGACCTTCCCGGTCTGCGGGTCCACGACCCGGCTGATCGACCGCCACCGGTAGACGTTCATCCAGTGGTGATACTTGACGTTGCCGGGCTCGCAGTCCGCGGCCGCGGCTGCCTCGGAAATCAGGGCGGCGTAATCGTCGTTGCTGCCCAGCCAGCCGTCCTTGCGGAGCCGGTCCTCAACCCGCAGGGCCTGCTCCCAATGGGCCTCGGCGCAGCGTGCATCGTTGGCGCCGAGGATCGCCCAGCCCCACAGGCCGATGACGCCCGCGAGCACGGCCACGGCCAGCGGTCTGTAGCGGCCGTGGATAGCAAGCTCCGCGGGCCCGTGGGGGTTGTGCCGGCCCATCCTGGCCAAGGCCACCAGCAGCCCGCAGGAAACGGCCGAGAGAGAGGCGTTGGCCGGCAGGTGCTGGCCGAAGTCGCTGAAGCTGTGGACGATGATGGCCACCAGGCCGAAGCCCAGCCCGAATGCGGCCGAGCGGATGGGAAGGCGTATGCGGCGGACGCAGCGGGCGTAGCCGGCCCAGACGATTGCCCCGAAGGCGATCAAGAGGCCCAGGCCGATGATGCCCGTCTCCTCGGCCGCCTGGGCGTATTCGTTCTCGGCGTGGGCGGCCAGGGCGGAGGTGGTGGAGCGGTCGAACATGGGGTAGACCACCTCGTGGGTCCCCAGGCCCGTTCCGACCGCGGGAAACCGCGTCCAGGCCAGACCGATGTCCTTGACGATCTGCCACCTTCCACCGTATTCGCGCATCTCGCGGAGGGTGGACAGGCGGTCGTAGACCGCGTCGAAGCCCACGTACAGCACGCAGACAAATGCCCCGAGCGCCATCACCGCCATGATCCAGCCGCGCCCGCCCAGCGCCCGCTTGGAGGCGATGACCAGGGCGGTGAAGGCGCCGGCGATCAGAAGCGCGACCGCCCCGCCGCGGCTGAGGGAAAGGAAGACCGTGGCCGCGGCCAGCGCTATCCCCCCGACCAGGTACCAGACGATCCGGCCCTTCGGGCCCGCCAGGCGCTCGAAGACGCCGGGAAGGGTCACGCGGACGCCCTGGAAGCCCTCATGCAACTTGACAATGAGCAGCCCCAGCGCCGCCCCGATGGACAGATTCATGAACTGACTGTAATTGCTGTGGTTGACGAACGTGCCGGCGTCGGCAATCTTTGTTCCGGTCGGCACCAGCCAGTAGATCTTGCCGGTCCGGGAGATGACCTGCGCCAGCGCCAGCAGGGCGATGCCGCCGCCGATGATGGCGACGGCCCCCAGCAGCCGCTTGATCTGCTCCGGGCGGCGATAGACGTTGACGACGACGAAAAAGACCACTGCCACCGCCAGCAGCAGGCGCAGGTCGTGCTTCGTGGCCAGCGGGTAAAAGCTGATCGTCATGGAGGTCAACCTCTCGGCGGCGTCGGGCAGGTCCCCCAGGAGAGAGGTCTTGGTGGACGCGGTGTTCGCGGAGACGGCGGAGACCAAGCCGGTCGGCAGGGGAACAAGTTGCAGTGCGGCCAGAAGCAGGAACAGGCCCATGGGCACGTACGCCCACGACCACGCGATCCGGCTGCCGCGGCGGAGGGTGAGCTTCAGACCCAGGCACAGCGCCATCGCCCCGGCCAGGCAGATCACCGCCATCTCGCTCCAGGCCTCCACCGCGCCGAAGGCCAGCGGCATGAAGGCCAGCAGGGCGATCATCAGCCACTCGATGACGGTGTCGAACCGGCTGACCGGGGCATCTGTGGCGGCAATGTCCACGGGTCGATCGTTCACGCGCGACCTCCCAGCCTCACCCTCGCCGGCGGCGCCGGCAGCTCCCGGCCGCGCAGCATCCGCAGCGGGTTGTCGATACACGCTCGCTTGGCCCGCAGATGCCCCAGCCGCCGGGCAATAGCGTCGATCGCCTGCGACATCCGCGGCCCGCGGCCGGCGGTATCGTGGGCGTCCGTGGCGACCAGCGTGCCCGGATGCCTTCCAAGCCAATACCACGCGGCCGCTTCGGCGGCCGAGCCGAACTCGCCCAGCAGGCTGGCGGCGGTGAGCTGGAGGGTGGCCCCGGCCCTCAGCCAGGGCATCACCGCGAGCCGGCGCCGGGCAAGGATTTCATGCCGCTCGGGGTGGGAAACGATCGTCCTGAGACCGCTGGCGGACAGCTTCGCCACCAGCGGGCCCAGGTCGATGAAGGTCTCGGAAGGCAGTTCCACCATCAGGTGCTCGCCGCCGTCGGCCAGCGTCAGGATGCGGTCGGCGGCCAGCAACTCCGGGATCCGCTCGTCCAGGCGGACATCCGCGCCGGGCAGCACGGTCAAGGGCACGCCTTCTGCCGCCAAGGTCGCATTCAGCGAGGCCACGGCCCGGCGGACATCGGCCGCTTCGTTGTGGCCGTCGTAGCGGCCCAGTTGGTGGGGCGTGGCAACGACGACGGTGATGCCGTCCGCCACAAGCGCCCGGCACATGGCAACGGCCTCAACGATCGTCGACGGACCGTCGTCCAGGGCGGGCAGACAGTGGCAGTGGATGTCCACGCACTGCGTGGTCCCAAACCTGCCTAGTCGTTCTCGCTGGGCCTCGGACAAATTGTGCAGCGTTTGCTGCACTTAGCTTGACTCCTCCTTGCTGGCAGTCACGGCCTCTTGGCCAGCGGCTGCCTCTGGTGCCTCCTTTTCGCGCGACCTGCGGCCGTACCCATAGCCGTAATAGTCTTTGTAGTAGCCCCCGTAATAGCCGTAATAGCCGTACCGGCCCCGCCGGCGGGACACGCCGTTGACCACGGCCCCCAGGATGTGTGCCCCGACGCTCAGCAGGCCCTCGCGGGCCTCCTCGGCGGCCCGGCGGGTGGACTTCTCGGCCCGCAGGACCAGCACGGTCACGTCGCACATGGCCCCGAGGATGCGGGCATCGGCGACGGGCATCACCGGCGGTGAGTCCAGCACGATGTGCTCGTACCTGCCGGAGAGCTTCTCCAGCAGGTCGGCGAAGGCCTGGCTGTTGAGCATCTCCGAAGGGTTCGGCGGCACCGGCCCGCAGGGCAGGACCTCGAGGTTCTCGATTTCCGTGCGCTGGATGACATCGTCAGCGCTGCCTCTGCCGGCCAGCACGTTCGACAGGCCAGCCTTGCATTCGACCTTGAAGATCTCATGCTGCATGGGCCTGCGGAAGTCGGCGTCCAGCACGAGCGTCCGCTGGCCGGCCTGGGCCATGGCGATGGCGAGGTTGCTGACCAGGGTGGTCTTGCCGTCGCCGGCGCCCGGGGAGGTGACCAGCAGCGTCTTGGCGTGGCCGTCGGGGACGCCGAAGTAGACGGCCGTGCGGACGGTGCGGTAGGCCTCGGCGGCGTGCGACTTCGGGTCCAGTTGCACCCGCTGGCCCCGGTCCGGCATCGAGGCTTCCTTGGCGGCCATCTGCGGTATCACCCCCAGCACCGGCGTGCCCAGGGCCGCGGACACCTCGTCGGCCGAGCGCAGGCGCTGGTCCATCCAGTCCCTCAGCAGCGAGCCGCCGACGCCCAGCATCAACCCCAGCACCAGGGCGATGGCCATGGTGCGTGCCTTTAGCGGCTTGCTGGGGGAGGGGGGCGCCTTGGCCACCTCCAGGATGCTGATGTTCAGCGCCCCGGTGTCTTCGGTGACGTTGATCTCCTTGATGCGATTGTCCAGGATCTCGCAGAGCCTTTCCGTCCGGTTCAGTTGCGACTGGAGCATGGCGTACTCGGCCGTGGCGACGTTGAGCTCCTGGGCCAGCCCCTGCTGCTGGTCGAAGGAGGCCTGCAACTGCCCCTGCCTCTTCCTGGCGACCAGGACCCGCTGCTGGGCGATGGCCAGGTAGGCCTCGGCGAACTCCTCTTCCTGCCCGTCGAGATCGCCCTTCAGCTCGTCCACCCGGTCCCGCGCCGCCCGCACGGCCGGGTGGTCTTCCGTGTACCTTCGCCGGAGCTGCTGCACATCCTGCCTGGCTGCGCGCAGCCGCTCCCGCAGGATGGACTCCTCGTTGGTCGTGGAGATGTAGATTCCCCTGGCGTGCTGGGCCGCGGCCAGTTGCCTGACCTTGGCCGCATCGTCCTTGACCGCCTTTGCCGCCTCGTAGGCGGCCTCGGCGTCCAGGCTGTCCAGTTGGGCCGTGGTCAGGGCGTCGGAGAGCTTGGCCACCTGCTGGAGGACGACGTTGCCCTGCTCGCCCTCAAGCGACAGTGCCCCTTTCTCCCGCTTGAACTCCAGCACCTCGTTGAGCCTGGCCTGGAGTTCGGCGTCCCGCTTGGCCTTCTCCTTTTGCAGGATTTTCAGCACCTCCGCCGCAGTCGAGCGCCTTTGGCTGTCCTGGTAGTCGATGTAGGCGCCCACCACGGCGTTGACGATTTGGGCGGCCTCCTTGGGATAGGGCGAGTCGAACGAGACGCTGATGATGTCGTCCTTCTTGCCGACGTCGACCTCCAGATTCTTCTTCACGAACGCTGTCCGGTTGTCGATGTCGGCGAACGTCTTCATTGGCCGGATGTCCGGCTTTTCCAGCGCGTCGGTGACGATGGGCGTGGACTTGACCAGCTCGCTCTGCGTGAACAGGTAGTTCTTCGACTGGGTCATGACCCCTTCGGTTTCGGTGATGATCTTCGGCCCCCGCTGCTCCACGTACAGCCGCGCGGTGCTGGTGTAGATGGGCGTGGCCCGGACGAGGTAGGTCAGGCCGGCGGCCAGGCACGCGGCCGTCACGCCCAGGACAAGCCAGCGCCGCTCCCAGATCACCCGCAGCAGGCCGGGGCGGTGGACCTCCGCCTCCACCGCCGGCGCCGGCAGGGCCTCCTCGTCCGTCTGCCGTCTGTTTCTCCCGCTTCCGTTCATTGACTTCCTTCCCATCCCGCCGGCCGGCCCGGCAAGCGCGTGCCGGGCGGTGGCTGCTATTGGCCCGGGTTGAGGTTGTACGTGGCGCCGAGGTACGCCCCCGTCCCGATCCGGAAGACACCTGCCAGCGCCCGCCGCGTCCGCGTCCGCGGCGTATGCTCGACCGCCACCACGTCGCCGGGCTTGATGGCGATACCGGGGGCCTGGGTGAGGTGCTTGCTGGAGATCGGGAACACCGCCGCGAGGATCTTGCCCTCGGCGTCCTGGCGGTAAATTTTCGCGTAGCGGGGGTCGGCGGTGTCGTCGATCCCGCCGGCAAAGGCCAAGGCCTGCAACAGGCTGTAGCTCGCCCCGGGCGGATACGGAAACGCCCCGGGCTTGTTGACCAGCCCCGTGACGGTGAAGAGCTGGGGGTCCAGGCGCTCGACCTCGACGGTTTCTCCACCTTGCAGCGCCACGTCGGCAAAGGGGATGCTGAGCCCCTTCACGGGCAGGACGAGCTTGCGGACCTTGCCGCCCTCGCCGGTGCCATTGACGCGAATGGCGCTGGCGCCGTCTTCGACGATGCCCCCGGCCTTCATCAGCAGCGCCACCAGCGACATCTCATCGCTGCGGAGTCGGTAGATGCCGGGCTGACTGACCGCCCCCAGGACGGACACGCCGGTTGTGTGGTGCTCGGCCACCCGGGCGACCACGGAAGGACGCTCCAGCACGTACTTGGGATGGTAGGCGGCCGTGACGGCCGATTCGATCTGGGGGAGGGTCTTTCCCCCCGTCTGGATCTGGCCGACGATGGGCAGGCAGATTTCTCCCGACTCGTCGACGCGGCACAGGAACAGTTGCACTGTGCTCGCTGATGCAGCGGCCCCCTCCGGCATGATCGTGGGGATTTGCACCTCCAATACGTCCCCGGCCACGACCCGGTACGGGCCGGCGGGCAGCTTGGCCTTTACCAGGCTGTCCAGATCCAGCTTCGGCCGGACCGGCCCGGCATTCGCAAATGCGGCCAGCTCCGCGGCCGTCGGCGATCTGGCAGGCCCGCACCCGGCCAAGAGGGCCAGTACCAACACTGAGGCAATAACCGGGGCGCACCCGCCGACCCGTGCCGCTCTGCATACGAGGTTCATAATCTCTCAACCTCTGTCCGGCTGACGCCCCGACGCCCTCAGACGGTGCGGTCAGCCGTTCAACCCAGCCAATCCGTCGGCGAGAGATCCCGCATTCCCTGCGGGTATGCACGCATCTCGGCCCGGCCGGCCTTCCCGCGGTTGGGCATATCCTCCGGCCAGGGCGAGATAGACAGTCTTCAGATCAAAGGCGGCCGGTACGGGCTCCGGATCGGGGGCCTGCCCGGGGGCCATGGCGGCGGCCGGCCGGGCGAGCCCCCCGTCGCGGCCTTCTCGGCCGCCGCGGCCGGCGCGACGGAGCCGCCAGTGGCCTCGGCGGGGCGTGCTGCCCCGCGCCCGCTCGGCGCCTTCGTGGCATCCCTCAAGGGCAAAGTCGTCAAGGTGAACGGGTCAAACAGCAGGGCCTCCTCCGCCGCCTGCCCGCCGAGGAAGTACGCCCTGGGATCCGGGGCCGCGACGGCCCCGCCAACGCCGACGGTGCAGATCGCCGCCGCGACCAGGAGCATTCCCATCACGACGGGCAACCAAGGCGCCCGGCGCTGGCCATTGTTTGGCTTGGCGACCATGCGTCTGAATGCCCGGCCGAGCCCGTCCCGCCCGGCGCCTCCCGGCCGGCGATCGTCGCCGGCCATGGGGCTTGACAGCGCTGCCTTCCGTCGTCGACGGCACAGCAGCAGGCCGCCGAGGGCCAGCAGCGCCAGCGAGGCCGGCTCGGGGACCGACGCGCCCCCGGCGCCGCAGTGGTAGTTGTCGGCCCAGATCGTGTAGTCGCCACCGTCCACCCTGTCATCCTCGTTGAAGTTGGCGTAGACGAAGCCGCCATGCGGCCAGGTGGGAAGGCCGGTGGAGGAGTAGTTGTCCGCCCAGATGGTATAGTCGCCGCCGTCCACGACGCCGTCCTCGTTGGCATCGCCGGGGCGCGGCAACACGCAGATGGCTTCGAGGGCCTCGCCGGCATAGGCGTGATAGTCGTAGCCGCCTTCCCAAATGTGCTCGTAGACCCGGCCGTCCGGTGCCACCCCGTACACCAAGGCGTCCCTGGCGGCCAGAATCTGCGGGTAGTAGTTGACGCTGCAGTCGGTCTGATGGGCCGCCATCAGCCCCAGCATCCCGAAGAGGGTGTCCTCGGTGAATCCGCTGACGAGGTATTCGCCCCCGGGATCGCCGTCGGTGTGGTCGAAGCGCCAGTAGAAGCTGCCGGCGTGGTCCTCCCCCTCGGGCACCTGGTGAGACAGCAGCATGTCCGGCAGGTCCGCCAGCGTCTTCTTGAACCACGTCGAATGGGTCGGGGCCGTGATGTCGACCCACGTGCCGTCCATGGGCCCGCTCTGGGCCAGCGCCCACGTGCACACGCCCAGACTCATCACCGGGTACACGGCGGTGTCCTCGATTTGGGCCAGGGTACCGATAAGGCTGTCGCGCCAGACGTCCTTGTCGTCCGCGTCGACGTAATCGGCCGCCACGGTGTGATGCGCCATGTAGAACGCCGCGTTAGAAGGATCCGTCCCGCTGATCAGGCCGCTGATATAGCCGCTGGTGCCGCTGGCGGAGTCCTTGACCGCTTCGTAGAAATTGGCCACCGCGCTCCGCCACGGGTTGTTGTGGGGCGTGGCCGAGATCATGCTCACACATGTCAGCGCGTAGGCCTCGTCGCCGTAATAGTTGCCCCCGGCGGAGGTCATCATGTAGTTCCCGCTGATCTCGGCGGCGGTCTTGTAGGATGCCGTCCCGGTCCGCCCATAGCTGTGGGTCAATCCGGGCACGATCGCGCCGGTAAAGCCTTCCTCCCCCGGCCATCTCCCGTCTCCGCCTTGCTGAGCGACCAAGCGGTCGGCCGCGTCCGTGATGGCCTCGTAGACCGTGCCTGCTCCCATCCCGTCGGGCGCCGCCATCGCCAAGGCCAGCGCCGCTAGCAGATACCTGGCCGTCCTGGCTCCCATGCTGCTACCTTCCTTTCTGCCCGGCGGACGTGAGACAGATCGACTCACGCCTTGACCGGGCGCTCCGGCCTCGGTGCCGCGGAGGTTCGGCTCTTGCCCCCCCCGCCCATCTGCCGGTGCATTACCCGTTGCAATTCATGCCCGCCGATGCTAGAATTCAATTAAGGCCGGTGACGGGAGAGAGATCTCCCCCGCCGTCCCGGGGTGGACCAGTGCCTTCGGGCAAGCGTCGGTTGCTGGTCCACCTCTGTTTTTTCGTGCATCCACAACAGCCTACGACGACCCGCATATAAATAGATAAGGCCGGTGGCGGGGGAACAAACCCACCCCCGCCGTCCCGGAGTGGGCCAGCGCCTTCGGGCAAAGGTCGGTCGCTGGCTCACCCCTGTTTCCGTTATGTCCAATCGTTGCGGGCTGGCAGCCCGCAGCCAGACGCCCAGCGAAAAGGGGTCTGGTCACTTGAACAAAAAGAGAATCTTCCCGGCAGGGACGAAACGTTCCCGCCAGCCTTCCCCCACACCTCCGTGCCTGGGGTCCAACAAAGCGGGTGGTTATTCTAACTCCGTCCGGCAGTTTCAACAAGGAAAAAGCCGGACTTTTTACCGGAAACCCATGTTGCGCCAAAAGATAGGGTATTGTACCTAGGCCATTCTCAGGTAAACTACCTAGATCTAATTCGGGCCTTTCTGGGCGGCCTGCTCGGGTATATACAGCACTCAATCAGGCTGGGAGCGGCACGGAAAGCCAGCGCCCTTACGCTGCATCGGCGCGGCCTCAGCGTTGCCGGGACCACAAGGGATTTTTCTTGTAACTGATTGAGGAATTGATTCTTGCAGATGTCGATGAAGCCCGCGGCGTTGGGCGGGCGCGTGGCAAGGTTCGTTCCGCGCTGGCTCCGCGGCGGCGGCGGCCGCAGGACGTTCGGCGCGGACGAATGCCGCCCCGAGGAGGCGATCGTGGAATGCCCCGGCCATTGCCGCGGCGCCGGCTCGCCCCTAACATGATCCCTGGCGGCCGGGGAGGCCGCCGGCTCAGGAGCCCCGCATGCCCAGAGACGGCGTCGACGCTCGCATCCGGCAGGTTGGCTTGGCCAAGGCGGGCACCGAGCTGAAGGTAGCGGCGATATTGTTCACCTATCGCTGCACCATCTCCTGCCGGCATTGCCTGTTCGCCTGCGGCGGCGACCAGCCTGACGTCGTCATGTCCCCGGACAGATGCGCCGACTACCTGGCGCAACTGCACCGGCTGGGAAGGGTCGTGCACATCGCCGGCGGCGAGCCGATCCTGTACTGGGACGTTCTGGCCGCGGCCTTGGAGCTGGCCAGCCGCCGGGGCCTATCGCCCCACTTCATCGAGACCAACTGCTCGTTTGCGGCGGGCGAGGCCGTCGTCAGGGAGCGCTTCGGGTTCTTCAAGCGACACGGCGTCTTCGGGGTGCTGCTGAGCTGCGATCCCTACCACCAGGAGTTCGTCCCGCCGGAGCGCTTCCTCCTGGTAAGGCGCGTGGCCGTGGAGATGTTCGGCGCCGAGAACGTCTGGGCCCCCGATGTCTCCGACGAGCAGGTTCGCCAGTGGGCCGCGATCGCCACCGACGAGGCAAGGCTCGCCGCCTACGTCCGCGGCCGTCCGCCGATGCTCACCGGCAGGGCGTGCACGGAGCTTGCCCGGTTCGTCAATCCGTTTCCGATCGACCAGGTTCCCCCCATGCGCGGCTGGACCGGCCAGGAGCAGCCCCGGCACTGCCCGGCCGAATTCGACGCCGCCGGGATCTGGGAGATCCACATCGACGCTTACGACAACATTCAGACCAATTGCGGCGTCATCCTGGGCAAGGCGGACCGCACGCCCGTGGGCGAGCTGATGTCCAAGGGTCTGCAAAATGCCAATTTCGTCGCCGGGATACTGAGCCGGGAGGGGCCCTACGGGCTGGCGGAGTTCGCCCGCCGCTGGCACGGCTTCGACGCACCCGGGCAGGTGCGGCAGAAATGCGAGCTGTGCTACCTGACGCGGCGCTTTCTGCGGCCGCACTACCCGCAGATCCTGGGCCCGGCCGAGATCTATCAGTAGATGGATCGGCCGGACGGACGCCCGGGGCCCGGCCTTTCGTCCGTGTCCGCGTAATCCGTCAGGGCAGGCCTTGACGCACGCCGATCGGGGGCGATACAGATCATGCCGTCTCCCAAGAAGGAAGATAGAGCGTGGCCGAGAGTTTGTACGTCCTGGAGACTGTTGGAGACGTCCTTTCGCTCGAGCCGGAAATGGGAAGGCTGGTTTCCCTTCGCTCCAAGGCCGCCCCGAACCAAGAGTTCATCGCCTCCGTCCCGGACCATCCTGTCTTCGTCCTCCAATACCTGCACGACCGCCGGCAGTACCGTTAACTGGACTCGCACGAGGCCGAATCGGCGCGGATCACCTGCGAACGGGGCACGGGCGCGGCCATCCTGAAGATGGGCTTCCGCCGGGTCGGGGGCTGGACCTGGACGTGACGGCCACGGCGCGGGCGTCGAGGGAGGGACCGCCGAGCCGCCGGATTCGACGAAAGGGGGTATCCCCTTCCCTCTCGTACCTCCTATATGTTCTGATGCACCGGCGTTTTACCGCCGACCAGGCCCCTTGGCGGTCTGGGCCGGTTGGTAGAGCCCCTGCCGCCGCCCCAGCACCGGGTCGTTGACGGCGTAGGTCTCCCAGCGGCTCATCGCGTCGAGCATCTCCTTGCCACGCTTCATGTCCTCGACGGTGATGGCTCCGTTGCGGAGCATCTGCAAATAGGGGCTGAGGTCGGTCTGCCGATACAGCTCGGCATACTTGCGGTAGAACTCCTCCCGCGGCAGCCGGGTGGCGGTGACGGCGTGCAGGGCGTCGAAGCAGCGGTAATCGTTGGTCAACAGCTCGCCAGCCCGCTCGCGGTACAGCTCCGTGCCGGGCAACGGGGTCAGCACCGTAAACTGCGTGTGGGTGATGCCGCGCGAGCGGACGTAGTCACCCAGCCGCTTGAAGTCGTCCTCGTCCCAGCCCGGGTCCACGATGAACGCCCCCCAAATGATCACGCCATGGTCCTGGAGAATGCGGATCGCCTCGTCGTTGGTCTTCACGGTGATCTGCTTGTTGACCGAGGCCAGGGTCGCGTCGGAGCCTTCCAGCCCCAGCAGCACGGCGTACAGGCCGATGTCCGCCCACTTGGCCACCAGCTCGGGGTGGCGGACGATGGCGTCGGTGCGGCACTCCATGCTGTAGCGCCGGGTAATGCCCTCGGCTCGGATGCGGTCGGCGATCTCGTTTTCGCGCTTGTGATTGAGCAGGAAGTTGTCGTCGACGAAGGTGATGTGGTCGGTCTGGACCGCCTTGACCTCCCGGATGACCCTTTCCGGCGACATCATGCGCGTCCGCCCGTGGTAGAAGGCCCAGACGCTGCAGAACTTGCACCGGTAAGGGCAGCCGCGTCCGGTGGCGACGGACGTGTCCGGCTTGTCGAACAACCAGAAGTACTCCTGGCGGTGCCGCTGGGTCAGGTCCCGCCGCGGCAGGGGCAGAGAGTCCAGGTCAAACGTGCACGGGCCCAGCCGGTTGGCAACGAACTGCCCGTCGGCATCCCGGTAGATCAGGTTGTCGATGCCGGCCAGGTCGCCGCCTTTTTCCAGGGCGCCAATCAGCTCGGCCAGGACGGGCTCGCCCTCCCCGGCCGCGATCGCGTCCACCTGCGGCACGTAGAAGTCCTTCGGCGACAGCGAGGCGTGATGACCGCCGACCACGGTGAAGGCATTCGGCGAGAGGGCCTTGACCTGTTTGACGACCTCGATGGCCGCGTATACCTCCGGGGTCAGGGCGGTCACGCCCACCACGTCTGGGGCGAACTCCTCCACGGCCGCCGGCAGGTCGTCCCCGCAGCGCAAGTCAAGGATGCGCACGTCGTGGCCCGGCACGGCCGCCGCCAGCATCTCCAGGGCGAGCGGCTCCGGCATCGCCGCCAGGCGAAATCCGAAGTCCTCTTGCCGCCATTCGGGTTGGATCAGCAGTATCTTCAAAGCCGTAACCGAAAGCCGGTTCACATTCCTCCGACGCGGGGAATACTCCCGGCTCCTGGGAATTCTACTCGCAAGTCTGTGTTATCGCCACTAACAATCAATCCCCCCGGCGGCTTTTTCGCTATCTCCCGCCGGTCGACTCTGCCGGCCGGGTGGTCAGCTTCCCCGCCAGCAGGGATTGTATGACCTGACCGTCCCAGCTTTTCACCTTCAGCAGCGGGGCGACGTAGCGTGCCACGAACGGTCGGGCGACGACGGTGAGATGGCCGCCGGTGTGCCCAGCCTTCTCCATTTCCTTGTGCCAGGCGATCTGGAACACTTTCTGGTAGGCGCGGGGCAGGGTCGAGGCGGCGGGCACGTTGAACCCCACCCGCCCGGCAGACTCCGTGTGCTTCCCGTCCATGGTCGTGGACAGGAACGTGCCGGCGCCGAGGAAGACCCAGTCCTTGAGCGAATGAAAACTGACGATCCCGCTGCGGGAATTCAGCAGAGCCATGTCCAGGGCGTAATCCGGGCTCAGCGACGCCGCCAGCAGAATGATGCCGTCGACGCACCCGCCGGGGGGCATGGACTCGGCAATCCAGAGGGCGATGGCAGCGCCGCCGCTCTGCCCGATCAGCACCACCGGGAGGTCGGGGTGGGCGATCTGGTAGCGGATCACCCGATGGGCGATGTCCTCGGCCTTCTTGCGGTTGCGGGCCTCGGACCACAGGTTGGCCAGGTACGCTCCGGGCATTCCGTAAGTCCAGTCCACAAGCTCAATTGCACAATTGACCCCGCCCTCGTTGAGTCCCTGGCAGATGTCCTCGTTGATGGGGCTGCGGCCCTCGATGCCGGTCACGACCAGCACCAGGCCGCGACTGAGCCGCTCGGGCGTGACGAACGGCTGCGGATCGCCGCAGCCGGCCGCCAGGGCGATCAGGACCGCCGTCGAAAGGTATTGCAGGCCGCGCATGACCGATACGATTGTACGAGAACCATCTCCGGGAAAACAGCCCCGCGCCCCGCGCCCCGCCGCTCACCGGCGCTTGCGTGAGCGCGCGCCCGGCCGGTTTGCTACGTCCACTGCAACGCCGGCCCCCCCTTGACGACCTTGCCCAGCACCCAGCAGCGCTCCCCGCACCGCCGCAGCCGGGACATCACCGGCCCGGCGTGGCCCGGCGAAACCACCAGCACGAAGCCGACCCCCATGTTGAACACGCGGAACATCTCGGCCGGATCCACCGGGCCGGCGCGGGCGATGAGCCTGAAGATGCCGGGCGTAGGCCAGCTACGGCGCTTCAGCCGCGCGGTCAGGCCCTCCGGCAGCACCCGCGGCAGGTTGCCCGGCAGCCCGCCGCCGGTGATGTGGGCCATCGCCTTGACCACGTGATAGACCTTGTAGGCGCCCAAGGCCGCCAGCACCGACTTGACGTAAATCCGCGTCGGCGCCAGCATGGCCTCGGCCACGGTCGCCCCCTCCAGCTCGGCCGGCGAATCCGTCAGCTTCAGCTTGGCCCGCTGGAAGATCACCCTTCGCGCCAGCCCGTAGCCGTTGGAGTGCAGGCCGTTGGAGGCCAGGCCGATCACCGCGTCGCCGCACCGGACCCTGGACGCGTCGATGATCCGGTCGCTCTCGACGATGCCGAGGGCAAAGCCGACCATGTCGAATTCCTTGGGCTTGTAGAAGTCCGGCATCTCCGCCGTCTCGCCGCCCAGCAGGGCGCAGCCGGCCTGGAGGCAGCCGGCCGACACGCCGGCGATGATTTCGCGCATACGGTCCGGGTCGAGCTTGCCGACGGAAACGCAGTCGAGGAAGAACAGCGGCTCGGCCCCCGTGCAGATCAGGTCGTTGACGCTCATGGCCACCAGGTCGATTCCGACCGTCTCCAGCTTCCCGGTCATGAACGCGACCTTCAGCTTCGTGCCCACGCTGTCGGTGCAGGCGACCAGCACCGGGTCGCGGTAGTTCCGCCGCAGCAGCTTCTGCTTGAAGTCCAGCCGGAACAGCCCGGCGAACCCGCCCAGCGTTCCCACCACCCGCGGGGAGTAGGTCCTCTCCACGAGTTGGCGGATGCCCCCCACCATCGCCTCGCCGGCGTCGATGTCCACGCCGGCCTGCTTGTAGGTCATCGCCCGAGCGGGCCTGCGCGGCGACCTGCCGGCCGCAGCCGCCCGTCGCTTCGGACGCCCCTTCGTTCTGGAAGTTCGTTCGGCCATGGCCGACATGATAGCAGAGCGGCGAAAAATTGCGATTTGGGATTCGCAATTTTCGATTTTCTCCACGAATTACACGAATGACACGAATTAGAGCAAGCAAAGAAACTAAAGCAGCAACAGCAGCTAAAGCAGCAACAGCAACTGCGGCAACTACACGAATTGCACGAAACCGAGGACCCTTAGAACTTGAGCAGGTCGGTATGCTCCAGGATCAGCACGGTGGTGTTGTAGGCGGCGTGGATCGCCACCGCGGCGACGTAATAGCGGAAGATCACGTCGATGTCGAAGGACCCGCCTGTCTGTCGAATCCGCCGCCACATCTTGGCCAGCCCGGCCCCGAAGACGGCCGTGGCGGCGACGTGAACCGACGTGCAGACGGCGTAGCGAAAGGCGACGAAGCCGGGCCCGCCGGTGGGGTGATAGAAGTGCACGTACACGAGGTTTTCCAGCGTGGCGAACACCAGCGCCCCCAGAACGGCCAGCAGCAGCACCTGTTTGCGGCTGCGCAGCCAGTGAGGAAACTTCTCCAGCATGAGGATGACGCCGATGGGTTTGCACGCCTCCTCGATGGCCGGGCCCACCAGCACCACCGCCATCCAGACCCCGTGAAGCAACTCCTGATACACGACCGCGACCGTTCCCGCCAGGCCCCCCACCACTGCCAGCAGGTAGATGGCGACGGCCGACGGGCGCGACGGCGGCTTGCCCGCTTCGCTCACGCGGCACCCTTGGCCAGCTTGACAGCCGTGCCGTAGGCCACCACCTCCGCGGCCGGATACGGCCGGTTGTGTTTGGATCGCAAGATGATGGCGGTTTCGAAGCGCACGTTCATCACCATGTCGGCTTCCCTTTCGCGCGCGTCTTCCCGCAGTCGCAGCAGCGCCTCCCGCCGCCCGCGATCCAGCAAGGTCTCCAGCGTCCGCAGCCGGCCCCCCACCAGCGTTTTCAGGCTCGCCCCGAAGGTCTTGAAGTAGTCGCTGGCGATGACCACGGTGCCCAGGCACAGCCAACTTTCGACCGCCCTGGCCGCTTCCGGCAAGGATCTCAGGTTCGTCATAACCGGCCCGGTCATGGCCTCGCGCCGCAGCAGGGAGCGGCGGTGGCGGCCCTCGTTGACGCGCCCGGCGAGAAACCCCAGGCCGATCAGGAACACCGGCAGCCCGATCTGGAATATCAGCGGCCAGTAGTTTGGCATGGGGCTATCCCTGCCCTTCCGGCTCGAGCACGACGGCCGTGCCGTAGGCGAACAGCTCGGCCGCGCCCGCCATCACCGCCGAGGTGCTCAGCCGAACGTTGATGATCGCGTTCGCGCCGAGCCGCTCGCCCTCTTCCACCATCCGCTCGATCGCCTGGTTGCGGGCCTCGGTCAGCAGTTGCGTGTAGCTCTTGATCTCCCCGCCGACGATGTTCTTCAGCCCGGCCATGATGTCCCGGCCCACGTGCTTGGCCCGGATCGTGTTGGCGGAGACCAGCCCGAGGTGCTGGACGATGCGTTGGCCCGGTACCTGCTCCATGTTGCTCAATAGCATGGTTCTTTCCTCTATTCGGGGCCTCTTGCGTTCACCGTGACCCGCGGCCCGCATGATATCCCGCCGCGGGCCGCAGAGGCCAGAAGATATCCGCCTCTGCCGGATGAACTCCCCGTCGCACTTGTCTGGAGGCAGCTTGCTGCGTAAGCTGATACGATACCGGTCAGAGAAAGGGCCCGGCATGATCCGCTTGTACTGGAAAAACGCCACTGCCGCAGTCGTGGGCGCCGCCGACGGAATTTCCACGGCCGAGATGGACGCCGTCGGCGAAAGCCTCTCCCGAGCCCACCGGAAACTCATGGCACAGTGGGACAGCGGGCAACTCGGCTACGCGGGGCTTCCCTACCGCCGCGACTACCGCGATCAGGTGATGGCGCTGGTGGAGCGGCTGCGCCCGGGGACGACGGATCTGGTGGTCCTGGGCATCGGCGGCTCGGCCTTGGGCAACATCGCCCTTCAGACGGCGCTGAACCCGTCCACCTATAACCTCCTGAGCGAGAGGAAGCGTGGCGGGCCGAGGCTTTTTGTGCTCGACAATGTCGATCCCGCCCTGGTGGCCGACACGTTGGCCCTGCTGGGCCGGCGGCTGAAGACCACGTTGTTCAACGTGATCTCCAAGAGCGGCGAGACGGCCGAGACCGCCAGCCAGTTCCTGATCTTCCACGAAATGCTGCGCCGCCGGCTGGGCGAGGGCTTCGCCGACCGGATCGTGGCGACGACCGACCCGGCGAGGGGCACGCTGCACGACATCGCCGTGCGGGCGAAATTCCAGATGCTGCCCATCCCCGGCGACGTCGGCGGGCGCTTCAGCGTGCTCTCGCCGGTGGGGCTGTTCAGCGCGAGCATGTGCGGCATCGACGTGGACGGGCTGCTGGCGGGCGCGGCGGCCATGGGCGAGAGGCTCAAGCAGACCGACTGGCGCAAGAATCCCGCCTGCGTGCTGGCCGGAATCAAGTACCTCATGTACGCGGCCAAGGGCAAGACAATCCACGTGATGATGCCCTACTCCAACCGCCTGTACGGACTGGCCGACTGGTATCGCCAACTGTGGGCCGAGTCGTTGGGAAAGGCCGTGGACCGTCAGGGGCGGGAGGTCCTCACCGGCCCCACCCCCGTCAAGGCCCTCGGGGCGACCGACCAGCACAGCCAGCTTCAGCTCTACCGGGAAGGGCCCAACGACAAGCTGGTGGTCTTCCTGACCGCAGCCGGACATCCCGCGGACGTGCGAATCCCCGAGACCTTCTCCGAGGTGCCCCCTCTGGCGTACCTGGGCAACGTCCAGCTGTCCAGGCTGCTGGCGGCCGAGAAGCTCGCCACCGAGCACGCCCTTGCCCGGTCCGGCCGGCCGAGCGTGACGATCCGTTTCGACGCCGTCAACGCCGAGTCCGTCGGCGCCTTCGTCTTGCTGTACGAGTTCGTCACCTCGCTCATGGGCGAGCTGCTGGACGTCGACGCCTACAACCAGCCGGCCGTCGAGCTGGGCAAGCAGGCCACCTTCGCCCGGCTGGGACGGCCGGGCTACGAAGAGCTGTCCCGGCAGCTCCAGGCCGCCGCCGAGACGGACGAGAGGTACATCGTCTGATCTGTGGTCCGCGGCCCGCGGTTGGGGATCTCAGCTCCGCTGCGTGCGCGCAAGAACCGACGCGGCTGGCCTCCTCCGAAAATCAGCCGCGTCGGGAACAAACCTCCGTTTGTCTCCGGACGAATGTCGGCGTATCAGTCGCGTCCGGCGAAAATGGCGCAGTGCTGCGACCTCAGCCTTCCGGCCCTCTCCGCCATCGTGACGACGACGAATCTCCGCTGGGTTGTGTCCTCGCCGCCCATGCTGGTCCAGGTGCATTCCATCGCCGCCCGCACGACCGTGGCCCCTCCGCCCACATTGGTCCTGCCGACCCAGGTGCCGACGGAATCGAACGGCGCCAGCTTCCACTCCTTCAGCGCGACTCCATCGCGCTTGAGCGACCGCGCTTCCTTGGCCAGCTCGTCGGCGACGGCGCCGGCGGCCAGCTTGTAGGCCTCCCGGGCCAGGGCGACCTGGGCCCCAACGGCCTGGTCGGCGTTCCGGTATGCCTCGGCGCGGTGGCGGACCAGCTCGCAGCAGGCCGCCGGGCTGACCGCCTTGCTGTCGAAGCTGGTTACGACGCCATCGGCGACCGTGGCGGAGGCCCAGCGCCCCCAGGCTCCCACCCGCCAGGAGGCGGTGAAATTCTTGCCGGTTCCCGCCACCCGCTCCGGCCGGCCGAACATCGAGGCCAGATCGGCGTAGTCCAACGCCTGGCCCTGCCCGACACTCCACGGGCCCGGGGCGGCGACGGTCGCCGGAACCTTCGGCGCCACCGAGGCCAGCATTGACCGCGTCGCCGACTTGCCGTCGATTGTGGTCACCATGCCGTCTGCGACCGTGGCGGCGTGCTTGCCGCCCCATTTCATTTCGACGTCGCGACCCTTGTTAAACGAGACGGACGGCTGGCCCATGCACCACATCAGCTCCTTCTCCGTGACCGGCATCTCCGCCGGCCAGGCCGACTGACCCAACGGCTCGGACGATGCATCGCCGAGATCCAGCAGGCCCAGCAGCCGCTCCAGGCGGCCGCTGACCGCGCGCTGGGACTTCAGGTCGGTCGAAAGCTTGGCGTTGGAGGCTTGGAGGGTGTTTCCGGCCTGCTGTAGCTGTTTTGCCTGGTCGCGGGCGGATGTCAGCTCCACCGTAAGGGCCTCTGCCCGGCTCTTGGCGCTGGTGGCGGCCTTTTGGGACGCTGCCAGCTTGGTTTGAATGGGTGCGCTGGCCTGCTCGGCCTGTTTGAGCTTCACCGATAGCTGCGCAACGGACTGTTCCGCCACGGCCAGGTTGGCCTTGGAGGCAGCCTGCGCCGCCTCGGCGTCCTGGACACGCTGGCTGGCGCTGGTCAGCTCGGCCTTGAGCTTGACGAGCTCCGACCGCAGCCCGGCGCGTGCGGCGACGGCCTCGGCGACCTGCTGGTGCAGGTCTCGGAGGTTCTGCTGTGCCTGCTCCAGCGAGTCGCTGCTGGCGGCGGCCGGGCCGATCAGGAACCCCGCCGCCCCGAATGCCACTGCGACCAGCACGACGGGCAGGGCCTTCTTCAACCACGCACCTCTTGGCGGCCTGCTTTCGCCGCTGCCGGGCTGATTCGCCGCTGGCATGGCAGGGGGAGCCGACTGTTCATTCTCTGTCCGTTCCATCTCGTCGTTCATGGCATATCTCCCTCGCTAGATTTCCTGCCGACGGCCGCCGGGCCTCTCACGGGCGCGGACGTTCCGAACGCCGGCAAATACACAACCGCTATCGACCAGACCCCCGGCCCCCTTAAGCAAGGAACACGACCACACCGCCGCCGGAAGCAGGCAACAGTTTCGCGGCTCCCGGCGACGGGGTACACTAGCCCCGCCGGCCCGGGCGGGGCCGCCGCCACAGAGGGATTCCGTCAGGAGCGGAGCGAAATGGACACCACGACCATCCTGCTGCACGGGCAGTACCGCGTCGGGCCCGTGGACCCGCGGCTGTTCGGGGGCTTCATGGAGCACATCGGCCGCTGCGTCTACGAAGGCGTTTACGAGCCCGACGGCCCGCACGCCGACGCCGACGGCTTTCGCGGCGACGTGCTGGCGGCGCTGGGCCGGCTGAGCATGACGGCCATGCGGTATCCCGGGGGCAACTTCGCCTCCGGCTATCATTGGCTCGACGGCGTCGGGCCGGCCGAGCGCCGCCCGACCGTCCGCGAGCTGGCCTGGCAGTCCCTGGAGCCGAACCGCTTCGGCACCGACGAGTACGTCCGGCTCTGCCGGCAGATGGGCTGGACGCCGATGATCACCGTCAATCTCGGCACGGGCACGCCGGAGGAGGCCCGCAACTGGGTGGAATACTGCAACGGCCCGCCGGGCACCCGATACGCCGACATGCGCGCCGCCAACGGCTTCCCCGCCGCCCACGCCGTCAAGCTGTGGTGCCTGGGCAACGAGATGGACGGCCCCTGGCAGCTCGGACACGTGCCCGCCGGCGAGTACGCCATCCGGGCGCAGCAGGCGGCCAAGATGATGAAGGACGCGGATGCCTCCATCGAGCTGGTCGTCTGCGGCTCCTGCGCCCCGAGCATGGCCACGTACATGGAATGGGACCGCCAGGTACTGGAGCACGTGGGCGACTTGGCCGACTACGTCAGCCTGCACCGCTACGTGGGCAACCCCGCCGGCGACACGGCCGACTACCTGGCCGTAACCAACAGCATCGACCGCCAGATCGAGCAGATGGACGCCGCCTGCCGCTTCGTCCAGGCCCGGCGAAAAAGCGCAAAACGCGCCTACCTATGCTTCGACGAGTGGAACGTCTGGTACAAGAACCACCAGACGAACGGGCAGGGCACATTCGCCCCCCACCTGGTCGAGGAGGTGTACAACCTCGAAGACGCCCTGGTCGTCGCCGGCTTCCTGAACTGCTTTCTCCGCCACGCCGACATGGTGAAGATCGCCAACCTCGCCCAGATCGTCAACGTCATCGCCCCCGTCCTCACACGGGGCGATGAGATGCTGATCCAGTCGACCTTCTACCCGTTCGAGATGTTTGCCAGTCGTCGCGAGGGCGTTTCGCTGCGGCCGGCGGTGACCGGGCCGAGCTACGAAAGCAAGAGCTACGGCAAGGCCCGCTTTGTCGACGCCGGCGCGATCCTAGGCGAGGCCCGGCTGCACGTGTTCCTCATCAATCGCAGCCTGGAGGAGTCCGCGCCGGTGCGGGTAAAGCTTGCCGACGGGCGGATCGCCTCGGCCGAAAGCGCCGAGATCCTCACCGGCGCGGATGCAAAGGCCGCCAACTCCTTCGAAAGCCCTGACGCGGTCAGGTCCCGGCCGCTGACGGACGTCAAGGTGGCCGGCGGGGCCGGGACAATCACGCTGCCGCCGCTGTCGGTGGCTGCCATAACCTTCCTTGTGGACTGAGGTTGAGCCGTGAAGAACCTGGATCTGTTCGGAAAGACGTTCGAATGCTCCTGTGGGCGGACCCACCACATCCAGCCGGGCCAAGTCCTGTATGGGGAGGATGCGGCCGAGCGCTTGCCCGCCATCTGCGGCGCCCTGACGGGTGGCGGGCGCGCGGCCGTGCTGATGGACGTCCGCACGCGAGCCGCGGCCGGGGATGACGTCGCCCGGGAGCTGTCTGCGGCCGGCTGGGAAGTGACCCAGGTAGTCGTGCCGGACCTGCCCGACGGGCGCTCGCCCATCTGCGACGACAAGACCCGGGAAGCCATCGAGCCGCAGATGGCATCGGCCGACGTGGTCGTGCCCGTCGGCAGCGGCGTGCTTAGCGACCTGGGCAAGTGGATTGCCTGCGACAGCGGCCGGCCGTTCGCGTCCTTCGCCACCGCCGCCAGCATGAACGGCTACGCGTCCTCCAACATTTCCCCGACCATCCGCGGCGTCAAGGGCCTGCTCTACGGCCACCCGCCGGCGGCGGTGCTGTCCAGCCCGGCCGTGCTGCGGGAGGCACCTGTGGAAATGACCGGCTCCGGCCTGGGCGACGTGCTGGCAAAGTCCGTCAGTTCGGCCGACTGGTACCTCAACCACCTCCTCTTCGGCGACTACTACTGCGGGCGGGCGGTCGCCCTGATCGAAGACATCGAGCCGCTGTACCTGGAGCATCCCGAACGCCTGGCCCGGCGCGAGGACGAGGCGGTGGCCGCCCTGTTCTGGGGTCTGCTGCTCACCGGCGTGGCGATGACCATGGCCGAGACGTCGTTCCCCTCCTCCGGCGGGGAGCACCTGACCTCGCACTGCCTGGACATGATGTCTTCGGTGGACGGCGTGCCGCACGACCTGCACGGGCGGCAGGTGGGAGTCGGGACCATCCTCGCCTCGGAGCTTTACCGCCGGGTGCTGGCGATCGACTCGCCGGCGTTCGTCGAGCCGGCGGCGGGCGTCGATTCGGCATTCTGGGGGCCCCTGGCCGACAGCGTGGCCGATGAGTACGCCGGCAAGGCCGAGCGTTTGGCCATCGCCAGGGAAAAGCTCGCCGAGGGCAATACCTGGGATCGCGTCCGCGAATCGCTGGCGGCGATGGTCCGGCCGCCGGAGATGCTTCGCGACTGCCTGGCCCGCGGCGGCGGGGCGTATCTGGGAGAGCACATCCGTTGCCGGCGCGGCCGGCTGCTGGCGGCCTTCACCCACGCCCACGAAATCCGCTCGCGCTTCACCATTCTCGACCTGGCGCATCTGGTCGGCGTCATGCCCGCCGCGGCCGAGGAAATCCTGCGCGACTGGGCGTAGACAAGCTTGTCACGGAATGTGAGCAGGCGAGGGTCCGTCCGCCCGGCCGGCGGGGAGACCACGAATTGCACGAATTGAGGCGAATTTCGCGAATGACTTCTTCTTAATCGAGTTTACCTAATTCACGCAATTCGTCAGAATTCCCGCCTGACAGCCGCCTGCCAGCTTGCGGGCAGGGCTGTCGGGCAGGCGTGTCATTCGTGTCCCCCTCCGTTGGCGCGTGTCGTAACCGTGGCCCGGTCCGTCAGACATTGCGGCGGTCCGCTTACCGCGGGCGGTCGGGCGCGTCTGTGCGTGTCGGGCGTGGTATAATGTCCAGGTCGGGAGGGCGAGACGTAAAGGCATGACCGAACCGAAACGAACGCAGTTGACCATCGGACAGGAGCGGGCTCTGCTGGTCAGCGTGATGCTGCCGCGCTCGGACGTGGACGCGCAGGATCCGCTGGCGGAGCTTCGCGGCCTGACCAAGACGGCCGGGGCAAAGGTCGTGGACGAGATGATCGTGAAGCGCGCGACCATCCACCCCGGGCTGTACGTGGGGACCGGCAAGGCCGAGGAGATCGCCGCTCGCGTCGCCAGCAACCACGTCGACGTGGTCGTCTTCGACAACGACCTCTCACCGGCGCAGGTCCGCGACCTGGAGAAGATCATCGACCGCAAGGTGCTGGACCGCTCGGAGGTGATCCTGGACATTTTCGCGTCCCACGCCCGCACGGCCGAGGCCATGATCCAGGTGGAGCTGGCCCAGTTGGAGTACACGTATCCGCGGCTGCGGCACATGTGGTCGCACCTGGAGCGCGTGGCTGGCGGGGCCACCAGCGCGGCCGCGGCCGTGGGCGGAATCGGCACCAGGGGCCCCGGCGAGAAACAGATCGAGATCGACCGGCGGCTGGTCAACCGCCGGATGACGCAACTGCGGCGCCGCATCGCCGAGATCGACAAGCGCAAGCAGCGGCTGGTCCGCTCGCGGGCGGAGACGTTCCGCGTTTGCCTGGTCGGATACACCAACGCCGGCAAATCCACGCTGATGAACCTGCTGACCGGGGCGCAGGTGCACGTGGCCGACCAGCTTTTCGCCACGCTGAACACGCGCACGCGCCGGTGGAACCTCGGCCGGCGGCAGGTGGCGCTGCTTTCCGACACGGTCGGCTTCATCAGCAACCTGCCGCATCACCTGGTGGTCAGTTTCCGGGCGACGCTGGAGGAGGCGATCACGGCCGACTTGCTGCTGCACGTGGCGGACGCGGCCCACCCGCGCGTCAACCAGCAGATCCAGGCCGTCAGGGACGTGCTGGAAGAGCTGGGCTGCAACGACAAGGAGCAGCGGCTGCTGCTCAACAAGATCGACCGGATTGGCGACCCCAGTGTGCGGATGGTCCTGGCCAGCCGTTACCCGCAGGCCATCTTCCTGTCCGCCGCCACGGGCGAAAACGCCGACCAAGTGGTGGAGGCGGCGCTGCGGCGGATGGGCGGCCGGCAGTTCAACGTGACAATCGAGGCCGACTGCGCCAACGGCCGGCTGATGCAGTACCTCTCGCAACACGCCCGCGTGGACGGGCAGACGTACCGAGGCGGGAGCGTCCGCATGAAGGCGACGCTGAGCGAAAAGCACCTGGCCTGGCTGCGGGCCTTCGGGCGGGCCGTCAAGATCCTCGCGACCTCGCCGGCCGAGTGAGCCCGCCCGGACATTCCCCCTCCCGCTTTCACCGCCGCCTGCAGGCGAGGGGATATTCCGGATAGTAGACGTGGCGCGGCCCCAGGCCGAAGTCGAGCATTTCAACCCTGCGCTGCGGTTGCTCCTTGACCAGGAAAACCAACCCGAGAACGTTGCCTGTCGCGCTGGATTGGGCGAGGGCCCCCGCCAGCCCGCTTCGGAACTGCCGCTGCGATCGCGCCGGGTCGTAGTAGAAATACAGGCGCTGCTCACCGCCGGCGCGGTACACGAAATACGCCCCAATGTGCGGAATCTTGCTGCCATCGTCGAGAACCAACTCCGGGGTCATCTGCCGGCACAAGGCCGCGTCAAGCCGGCCCTGGACCTTGCAGCGGACGTGCACGATCATCGCGTTCTCTTTGGACAGCTCGAGCTCCTGAATGGTCGTTCCCCTCGTCCCGCGGCTTACGGCCACTCGCAGTTGCGAGGTCGCCACGTCCAGGTTGTCGGCTGTCATGAGCTTGCTGGCGACGTACTGAATGCGATCCTTTATTGCCTCGGGGGCCCTGCCTTGCGGGAACCGCATCATCAGCTCCCTGGGCAGCCGGGTTTCGACCTTCATGGACTCCGGCTGGAGCAGCCCGCTGACTTCGTCGAACTTGGTCTCTTTGGTCTTGGGCTTCACCCCCAGTGCGATCTGCCGGTTCTTGCTGTCCGCGGGGCTGGGCAGGCCGCGCCGGAGCGGCGGCATGGGCGCCTTGGCCGCGCGTCGAAAGACCATGTAGCTGGGCTTGTAGTCCTCGTCGGCGGGCAGGCGGTAGATCCAATCGACGATCAGCTTTCTCGGCCCGCCTTTGCCGGCCCCATCCCGCTGCACGCAGAGGTCGCCGATCCTAGCCTGGGCGATCTCTTCCTCGGACTCGCTGGGGGGTGGGGGGTTGAAGGAGTACTGTCCGGCCCGGGCGGTGAGGTAGGCGACGGGGTAGAAGCTCCTGCCGGAGGCGGTGACCAACCGGAAATGCGTCGCCGGCAGCCGCCACCATTTATCGCTTGCATCGCGGGCCTGCTCGCCCACGGCCACGCGCACCGCCAGCGTCACCGGCTCGCCCTGCTCCTCCAGGGGCGAAAGCAAGGCCGTGTGCAGGTTCTCCATGCCCTGCTGGACGATCTGGATGTTCCGCCTGATCTGGCGGATCTGGCGGATCTGTTCGGCCGTCAGCGCCTCGGCCTCTTTGCCCTCGGGCATCTGCACTTGATACAGCGCGACCACCTCCAGGCCGTTGGCAGGCGCCCAGGCGCTGGCCCCGACGGGCCGATTCCGCGTGCAGTACGCCTCCAGTTCCAGGTTGTCGTGGGCCTTGCCGTACTCGTTGCCCTTGCCCATCGGGCGCAGCGACCCGCCGGAAAGATGCTTCACAATCGACAGCGTGCAGCCGGCGGCCCGTCGGGGCACGCCCCCGTCGGCCACGGAAAGCGAGCTGTCGTAAGGCTCATAGCCGAGCATCGAGCCTTTGAAGGGGAGCAACTGGAGGACGATCATGAGCATCCCGACCAGGATCAGCCCCGTCAGCAGCCCAAAGAGGCCTCCGCCGACGCGGTCGGCCCACACCCCCAGCACCACGTTGCCCTTGATGGAGCGGTCGAAGATCTCCCGCAGCACGTACAGGGGGATGACAAACATCGCCAGCAGCGTGACGGCGTGGGTATAGGCGCCCAGGCGCGATCCCAGCAGCTCCGCCAGCGGCTCGTAGAAGTTGAAGGCCACGGCCGCGGAAAGGATCGTGAGGATCGCCATGACCATGGCGCTGAACATGCCCTGAACGACCTGATAGAAGGTGATCCCCAGCACCGCCACACTCGCTATAATGTTCAAAAGCATCAGCACCTTCTCCGATTCGGCATTACCGCCGTCCCGGGCGCCCTCGCCGTTTCCGGTCGGCACGCCCGGGTCGAAGCGGCCCGCCCGCCGCCCGCGGGCGAGCCGCCGCGACCTACTGTTTCGTCTTGGATACCCGGATGACCTCCTCGATGCTGGTCACGCCGTCGATGACCTTCCGCAGGGCGTGCTCCTGGAGGTACAGCATCTTGTTCTTCCGGCAGGCGGCCTTGATGCGGCTCAAGGAGGCGTCCTGGCGGACGAGCTGGCGAATTTCGTCGGTCATTTCCAGCAGCTCGAACGCCGCCGTCCGCCCATAATAGCCGGTGCCGTGACAGGTCGCGCAAATGATGGGCCTGCCCTTCTCGTCGGTCAGCGGCTTGGTCGGCGGGCGAAAGAAGTTCTCGATTTTCTCCGGCAGGTTCAGTTTGGCGATCAGCCCCCTGGCCGGGCGATACGGCTCCTTGCAGTTGGGGCAGAGCTTCCGCAGCAGAACCTGGCACAGCACCGCGTTAAGGACGGCCAGGGCCTGCTGGCGGTCCTCGCCGGCCACCTTGATCCACTTGGCCAAGGCCTTGAAGGAGCTGTCGGCGGTCATGCCCAGCAAGACCGCCTTGTCGCCGCCCGCCTCGCTGATGATCCCGGCCGTCTGGGCCGTGCTGCACCGGTCCACCATCACCACGTCCGGGTCCCGCCGCAGGGCCGAGGCCAGCCGGTCGGGCAGGTCCATCTGGTCGCGATACGTATGCTGCGTGATGTTCTCCAGCTCCACGGTGAGAGAGGACTCCAGGCTGACCAGTTGCAGTATGAACGCGTCGCGCTGGCGCAACAGCGAATACAGCGTGCTAGTGACGCCGTTGCCCCTGGGCCCGGAAACGACAATCAGTCCGGTGGTGGCGGAACTGAGCTTCTCCACGCGCTGGCGAAGATCGTCGGGCATGCCCAACTGGTCCAGGCTGGTGCGGGCCGCCTCCTGCACGATCCGGATCTGCATGCGCTGCCCGTGGGCGGTGCCGGCGGTGGTCACCGAGGCATCCACGGTGACGGCGCCGGTCTGGACGGCGATCTTGCCGGTCTGGGGGCGGCGCTTCTCCTCCGGGTCGAGCCCGGCGATGCCCTTGGTGAAGTCGATGACCTCCTCGGCCTCGGCCTGCTCGGCAGGCGGCCGCTGCTGCAACACGCCGTCAATCACGAAGCGCATGGACGTCCGCCCGGCACTGGGCGTCAGGTCAACGTCGCTGGCGCGAAACAGCACTACGTTGTGCAGGAAATTCTGCGTGAGGTTGTAGGCCCTGCGCAGGTCCGGCTCTTCGACCGGCGGGGCAAAAACCGGGCGGCCGAGGTTGTCG
>Ga0315541_1000939_pt1 | contig 29016 bp, 21 predicted proteins | sample SalMarSW160190MG_FD_203095 | JGI IMG/M metagenome (GOLD analysis project Ga0315541, IMG submission 203095) | Salt marsh sediment microbial communities from the Plum Island Ecosystem LTER, Massachusetts, United States - Salt Marsh Sediment SW1601-190 ...
ACAAAGGGATCAAAGCCCGACCCGGGATAGAGTACTGAGAGGTGTTTCTACCTGACCGTGACTTCGATTCTATTGATGAAACGGCCAGGAACAAATGCACCTAAGAGCGTTTCTGACGCAGATTGTTCTACTGTAGGAAGCGTGAATTTCCCATTCGATTAATTGCCACACAGCTTTCTACTCCACCACCGCTCTTGACATTTACTTAGGTCCAGATTATCTTTGCAAGAAACGCTTCAGAAATTGATAATGATGAATGTTTTGCTTCGCGAGCCCGACAAGTGGGCTGATAAGGAGGTATCAATAGGTGGCTAGATTCGAGGCGCTGAAAGAGCTTATCGCTAAAGAGGGGATAGAGTTTGTCGATTTTAAGGTCGTTGACCTGGTCGGACGGTGGCGTCATATTACGATACCAGCCAGTCGGTTTACCCCTCACCTGGTTGAGACAGGCGTTGCTTTCGACGGCTCGAACTTTAACTACGCGAGTGTGGAGGGAAGCGATATGGTCCTGCGCCCGGATCTTGATACAGCCGTGGTCGTTTCCTCCCAGGGTGAAAAGGTGCTTTCCATCATCAGTGACGTTCACATAGCTGGGGGGAAGGGCCCTTTCGTCGGGGACCCACGCGGGATCGCCAGACGAGCTGAAGAATACCTCATCTCTGAGAACATTGCTGAAGCTGCAATGTTGAGTCCGGAGTTTGAGTTCTACGTTTTTTCCCAGGCTGAGTACCACAGCAAAGCCCGTGAATCCTACTATGCGCTTACTCCCTTAAATGAGGGTTCCGAGTACTCTTTTTACCATATCTGCCCCCCCGAAGATCAGCTGTTCGCATTGCGCAATGAGATCTGCAGGCAACTGGAGAAACAAGGGATCACTGTCAAGTACCATCACCACGAGGTGGGCTCACTGGGTCAACTGGAGATCGAGTTAGGGTTCGACACTCTGCTGAAGATGGCCGATACTACACTTACCATCAAGAACATCGTACGCAATGTCGCAGCAGAGGCCGGGCTGAGCGCTACCTTTATGCCCAAACCGATCTTCGGTGAGAACGGCAGCGGCCTGCATGTCCACCAGTACCTAGAAAGCGGTGGGAAGAGCGTGTTCGAGAAGGAGGGAGGGCTCTCTGAGACCGGACTTTGCTACATCGGAGGAATCCTGTCACACGGTCGAAGCCTATTCGCGTTGACAAACCCTTCCACCAACTCTTACTGTCGTCTCGTCCCTGGGTATGAGGCGCCGGTTTCGCTGACGTTCGGGGAGAAAAACCGCTCGGCCGCGATTCGCATCCCTGGTTATGCCGCGCCCGAAGAGCGGCGGATCGAGCTGCGGACGGTCGATGCCACGTGCAACCCTTACCTTGCCTACGCCGGGATGTTGATGGCCGGTATCGACGGGATCAAACGCAATTTGAATGCAGAAGAGCTTGGGTTCGGACCCTACAACCAAGACCTCTATAACCTATCCGCAGGAGAGGCGGAAAGGATCACACAAGCGCCCGCCGATCTTGGGGAAGCCCTCTGTGCCCTAAACGAGGACCACGACTACCTGACCGCAGGCGGAGTCTTTGGGCAAGAGCAGATCACGCGCTGGATCAAGGTGAAGAGGGAAGAGCTTACCCTGGTTCGCAGACGGCCCCATCCTTATGAATTCTCACTCTACTATGGCTTATAGTACGAGCGGTAGCGGCTTTCCGCCCCAAGCGCTACTACCGCTACTAGCAGTTCCCCGCATCCTTTAAAAAACCTCAGCTGTGAGCAAGTATTTTTAGGTTCCTATTACAGGAAGCTTGGTTGGCCCGCGGATGTAAGATCGTGGCTCCTGCTACCTCATTTGAAAGGGTACTCGAAAGGTCATTCGTTGCCTCATGCGAAAATGTACTCCAAATTGATGGGCGAGGTCTTGCCTCTTGACAATTTGACAAGAGGCAGAATGCGTGCTATAGTTCTTTGTTGGTTTGTCCAACATATACAAAGAGGTGCGTTGTAAAAAGAGGTTAGAGACAGGGCTGGAACCATTCTGTGTTTCAAGTTGTCCAACTAAAGCATTGATCTACTGTGGTAATGCATCTGAATTACTCAGCAATATTAAAAAAAGTAGGATTCAAATATTAAGACTAGAGAAAAAGATTAAGGAATACGATAATTAGCCAATTGAGGGAACGGACTTGCTAACCTCTCCCTAAGATTGGACGGTCATCCGAGGTGAAAGGTATGGAACACAAGGAGTTTCACGCCGTGGGCAAAGTGACGCGCCGTAAGGACGGGATCGCCAGAGTCACTGGGCAGGAGAAGTACACTTCAGACATCTCGCTGCCACACATGCTCTACGCAAGGGTCTTGCGCAGTCCCTATCCTCATGCCAGGATCAAGCGCATTGATACTGCGGCTGCCGAGCAGGTGGGAACGGTCTGTGTTACCTGGGACGACATCCCCAAGGTCCGATACAACGAGCGCATCGTTACTGTTCCTAAGGAGCTGCTTAAAGACCGGTATGTGCTGCCAGACAAGGTTCGTCATGTGGGCGAAGCTGTAGCAGCCGTTGCTGCCGAGTCAGAGGCCGCTGCGGAGCAGGCGCTACAGTTGATCGAGGTGGAGTACGAAGTACTCGATGCGGTCTTTGATCCCTTCGAGGCGATGAAACCAGGGGCGCCCCAACTCTATGACTCTATCGTCAAGTGTACCACGGAGATCCCCGTTGAGAATAACATTGCGTACACTTATTCCTATAAGGAAGGCGATGTTGAGAAGGGCTTCGCTCAGGCTGACGTTGTTGTCGATGGGGAATACCGCACACCTGGCATCTACCACCTTCAGCTCGAGCCCAGGTGTGCTGTCTGCCGACCCGAGCCAGACGGGGGGATTACCCTCTGGGTGACGACCCAATCGATCCACAATGTACGGCAGCTCCTTGGCGAGATCTTCGATATTCCGCTTAATAAGGTGAACGTAAAGCGTGTTCCCGTGGGAGGGGCGTTTGGCTGCAGTATTCAGATGAACTCGGTGATCCCAATTAGCGTGGCCCTGGCCCTGAAAACACGCCGGCCGGTGAAGCTTGTACCGACTCGCGAGGAAGACGCATACGATCACCGCAGGTATCCTGCAATCATCAACTTGAAGTTGGGAGCCACTCAAGATGGTCGCTTGGTTGCTGGCCAGATGCGACTTGTTACCCCAATCGGCGCTCACAATACACAGGCGCATGCGTTTATTCCTGTATGTGCAGGTTGGTGGGTGTCGTTGTACAGGCTACCGAACCTTCGCTACGACGGGGTCGCCGTTTATACTAACGATGTCCCGGCGTGCGCCATGCAAGGCTTTGGAAATCCGCAACTCGGGTTCGCCGTCGAATCCACGATGGACGAGATCGCGGAACGACTGGGAATCGACCCTGTCGAGTTCCGGCTGAAGAACTACGTGGGGCTTGGGGAAGTGTTCTGGGGCCAGGGTCCCACGGTGCGATCCGTCATCAAGAGCTGTGGAGTAGAGGAGTTGCTCCGTCGTGGTGCCGCGATGATCGACTGGGACAATCGGCCCAGGCCCGAGGCGCAGAGTGGCAGGTTCCGGCGTGGGATCGGGATGGGTAGAGGATTCCACACCACGGGAGCAGGCGGGCCTCAGTCTGGCGTTGTAATTGATTACTCGAGCGCGTTTGTAAAGATCAACGAGGACGGCTCCGTAGACGTCGTAACCGCCGTGATGGATCACGGCGGGGGTACTCTCGAGGCCATCGCCAAGATCGTGGCTGAGGAGCTGGGTGTTCCACTGGACAAAGTAGGTATCTCACCGGTGGACACGCGCACAACTACCTACGACGTTGTCACCCACGCGACCCGTGGCGTCTACGCCGGTGGTGGGGCTGCGTACAAGGTAGCTAAGCAGGTCAGAAAGAAGCTCTTGGCCTATGCAGCACGCATTCTCGACGTGACGCAGGAAGCACTGTCCATCCGGTCTGATCCATCCCGGGGACAAGGGATCATATACGTTGAAGGTCTCCCCGGAAAAGAGATCACGGTTGGAGAAGTGGCCAAGACAGCCCAGGTCAGGAACTGGGGGATTATCGCTGCGGTGGATAGCCTTCGCCAAGTGAATTGCCCACCGGCGTTCGTGGCCAATTTTGTGGAAGTTGAGGTTGATACCGAAACTGGTAAGGTAAGAGTGGTACGTGCGGTTTCTGGAAGTGACGCCGGCACGGTCATCAATCCCGATCTGGCGGCCGGTCAGTTGGAGGGTGGTCTGGTTAAGGGGATAGGTATTGCCTTGTACGAGGATGCCCGCTGCGACGAGGAAACGGGCGCCCTGTTCAGCAAAGGCTATCTCACCGATCTCAAATGTCCTACGTTCTGTGAGATGCCTCCTGTGGGCGAAACCGTGACCTTCTTCGCAAATACAGCAGAGCCTTCGGGACCCTTTGGCGCCAAAGGGATCGGAGAAGCCGCGGTGAACGCGGTGCCGGCCGCTATGGCAAACGCCGTTCGGAATGCCTTGGGCATCAGGTTCTACGAACTGCCGATCACAAAAGAAAAGATCCTCGCCGCTCTCGCGCGCGAAGCGCAATAGGATGTGGCATCGGTTGAGACAACAGATCATCAATGGAGGCCAATGATGGGTAATACTCGAATTCTTGCATGCGAGTTTGACTACTTCCAACCCAGAACGATTGAGGAAGCGATCAACCTGATGGCCGAGTGCGGCGATAAGGGTAGTGTGTTGGCAGGAGGAACAGACCTGCTGGTGCAGATGAAGACAGGGCGAATCGCTCCTGAAGTCCTCGTAGATATTCGCCGAATCCCTGATCTTGAGCGTATGAACGGACAAGATGGGCTCTCTATCGGAGCAACGACTTTGGTTCGCTCAGTCGAGCGTTCTGCGAGAGTCGCCTGGAAGTACACCGCACTGGCGGAGGCCGCAGGGCAATTGGGATCCGTGCAGATCCGGAACATGGCTACCATCTGCGGCAACGTATGCAGTGCCTCACCTGCCGCGGATTCGCCTCCGGCATTGCTGGTGTTTGATGCACAGGCGTGGATTATTGGGCCATCTGGTGAGCGGGTTGTCCCTCTCGATCGGTTCTTTGTCGGTCCCAGGAAGACGGTACTGGGCCCTGCCGAGCTTCTGACCCGGATTGTCTTGCCTGACCCCGCGCCCGGGCTGGGCAGCGCTTTTATGAAGGTCGGCCGGGTTGCAGCGGATATCGCAACAGTGAACGCGGCCGTCGCACTCAAGCGCGACGGTGGATACGCTCGCTCGTGCCGGATTGCTCTCGGATCGGTGGCGACGACGCCTATCCGATCCAGGCGAGCAGAAGAGGCCCTTGAAGGCCAGCCATATAGCATGGATTTAATCGAACATGTTAGTACATTAGCATCCATGGAAGTCCAGCCGAGCAAACGGGCAAGACTCGGACGATCAACTCCGGAATATCGGCAAGGTGCTATCAAGAGCCTGGTCAGAGATGCCATCCAGGTGGCGTGGGAAAGGGCAAGCGACGGAGGGAGAGAACGGTGAACAAGCAAGATATTACACTCGTCATCAACGGCAAGAAGCGTTACCTGAGTGTCTTTCCGAACGAGTTACTGCTGAACGTCATCCGGGAGGATCTCCAACTGACGGGGACAAAGTATGCGTGTGGAATCGGCGAGTGCGGAGCCTGCACGGTTCTTGTGGATGGTGCTCCTGTCTTATCGTGTCTGACTTTAGCTATCGCAGTTGACGGGAGCGAGGTTACGACGATCGAGGGCGTGGCTGAACCTGATGGGACCCTGCACCCGGTGCAGGAAGCGTTCCTCGAACACAGCGCTGTTCAGTGCGGGTTCTGCACCCCCGGAATGGTCCTGATGGCCAAAGCCCTGTGTGACGAGAATCCAGGACTCGTAGGAATTACAGAGGCGGACGTGCAGGAATACTTTAAGGGAAACCTCTGCCGGTGCACAGGGTACACAAGCATCGTGCGCGCGATGATGAGTTGTGTCGGTCCGCAGACGGCTGATGAGGCCTGACATTGGTTTGCGCTGAGAAAATTGTTCTGCCAGACGACCTGGAGCAAGGGGGAGCATAGATGTTACCGGAATTTAACCTATTGATGCCAAAGACACTACCGAAGGCCCTTGATATGCTCAGTAAAGGTGCACCTGATGTTACGCCGCTGGCCGGGGGCACGAACCTGATACCGGATATGCGTAGCGGTCGCCACTGTCCCGTTGTACTGATGGACATCGGGGGGTTGGACGAGTTGCGTGGCATCCATCAGAAGGATGGGGATCTGGTTATCGGAGGCGGCGTGACCGTCGCTGAGTTGCTGGATGCCCCCTTGATCGCTCAGCATGCCCCGGTGCTAAAACAGGCTGCGGCCATCTTTGCTAACCCGTTGGTGCGCAATCGCGCAACGGTCGGGGGCAACCTGGCGGATGCATCTCCGGCGGCGGACAGCGGACCGCCCCTCCTCGTCCTTGACGCAGAGGTGGAACTGGTGAGCAAGGAGGGAGCTCGTCGTGTTCCTCTGGAGGATTTCTTCGTCCACGTGCGTAAGACGGTCTGCAAGCCGCAGGAGTTGCTGGCGTCGGTTCGCTGGCCAGTACCTGCACCAGGTAGTGTCGGCGCTTTCCGTAAACTGGGGTTGCGTAAGGCCGGTGCCGTATCCGTGCTGAGCGCCGCCGTGATGGTAGAGCCCGATGGAAACGGGCGATTGGTGCAGGCGCGCATCGCGCTGGGTGCAGTGGCTCCGACTCCCATCCGTGCCCATGCTGCCGAGGACGCCTTGCGTGGCCAGGCGATGACCCCTGGAGTCATTTCCGAGGCCGCCTACTTGGCCGCCGTGGCGACGTGCCCCATTGACGACATCCGGGGCTCGGCGGCCTATCGCCAGCGAGTAGTAGAGGTACTCGTGCGTCGTCTGCTGACTGATGTAGCCAGGGAGGTTAACTAGGAGGGAGATGATGCAGCCGAAAGTTGTGACACTGAACGTGAACGGGCGCAGGCACCAGGTTGTGCTAGCTCCCAACGTGACGTTGCTCCAAGCTCTGCGCGACTTAGGCTATACCGACGTCAAGAACGGCTGTGAAAAAGGGGACTGCGGCGCGTGCGCAGTGTTGTTGAACGGCAAGGCGGTCAACAGTTGTCTCGTGTTGGCCTGGCAGGCGGAGGGCACAGAGATCGTCACCAACGCCGGCCTGGGGACGATGGATAATCCCCACCCGCTACAAGAAGCGTTTGCCGATGCTGGCGCTGCCCAATGTGGCTACTGCACACCAGGCATGATTATCGCGGCGAAAGCGCTTTTGGATCGGAATCCACACCCCACCGAAGACGAGATCCGCGATGCAATCTCCGGTAACTTGTGCCGCTGCACCGGGTATGGACAGATTATCAAAGCAGTTCAGATGGCGGCGGAGAGGGTGCAAAAGACAGGAGCAGGAGGTGAGGTGTGAAGTACAAGGCCAAACCGCTTCCCACTGTCGAACTTCCAGAATTGCGCACGGTGGGTAAGTCGCTACGCCGGGTGGATGCATTGGGTAAGACGGTGGGCGCTACCGTCTATGCCGGCGATTTTACAATGCCGAACATGCTCCACGCTAAGGTTTTTCGCAGCAGCAAACCCTCGGCACGCATCAAGCAGCTGGATGTGACCAAGGCACGGGAACTGCCTGGTGTGGCCTGTGTGTTGACAGCGGATGACTTGCCAGACGGGAAATTGGTTACCGACATGCCCGGCCAGACCGGGCAGAAGCGCCGCAAGGGATCAGACGCGCCGGTGCTGGCCGCAGACAGAGTGCGCTTTGTGGGCGAGCCTATCGCGTTGGTGGCGGCGGAGACACAGGCTATTGCCGAGTGCGCGTTGGAGTTGATCGAGATCGAGTATGAACTGGTTCCGGGCGTCTTCGACCCGCTCGAAGCCATGAAGCTTGGCGCACCTGTGGTCTACGAGCCGGATAACATCGTCTCTACCTGGAAAATCCGCAAGGGCGACGTGGAGGCAGGATTCGCTGCGGCGGACGTGATTGTGGAGAACACCTTTCGCGTGCCTTTCATTGACCACGCCTACATCGAGCCGGAGGCCGGTGTGGCCTGGATGAACGATCAGGACGTTATCAACATTCGCGTCTGCACCCAGGTGGTGGAGCACTTTCGCTCGATCGCCCAAGCCGTGGGGGTGCCGCACAACAAGGTACACGTCCGAGGCACCCTGATCGGAGGCGGATTCGGCGGCAAAGAGGACATCACCGTCGAGATCTTCCTGGCCCTTTTGGCCAAGTACACACGTCGCCCCGTGCGGTTGGTCTACACGCGGGAGGAATCCATCCTGGCACACTCCAAGCGCCACCCGTTCATCATCACCCACCGCACCGGCGTCAAGAAGAATGGCCGCATCACCGCTGCCGAGATTGAGATGGTCTCGGATTCCGGGGCCTACCCCTACCTCAGCCCCTACGTCCTGCTCTACGCCACCGTCACGTCGTGCGGCCCTTATCGCGTCGAAAACCTCAAGGTAGATAGTGTCTCGGTCGCCACCAACAACCCCTTCACTAGCGCATTTCGGGGCTTCGGGGGCGCGCAGGCCGCCGTGGCTTACGAGCAGCAGATGGATGAGGTCGCCAAGACGCTGGGGTTGGATCCGCTGGAGGTGCGGCGGGTCAACTATCTAAGAACCGGCGACCGCAACGCCATCGGTCAAAAGATCGAGAGCGCTGTCTGGCTAGAGGAGGAGGCCACGCGGGCGCTGGAAGCGTTGGGAGAGAAAGAGACCGTTTCTCACGATGCAATCAAGATAGGGCAGGGATTTGCCACCACGATGCAGAGCTACGGTCGGATTATGTGGTTCCACGACACCTCCCGTTCCTGGGTCGGCATTGAACAGGACGGCACCGTCGTGGTGCGGTGCGGTGCGCCCGACCTGGGTGCGGGGCAGGCCAACAGCCTGTGTCAGATCGCGGCCGAGGTGCTGGGCGTATCCTTGGAGGACGTGACCTTTTACAACTCGGATTCGGCGGTGACGCCGCTGGCGGGAACGACGACCGCTACCCGACAGCTCTACATGTCTGGCAACGCTACACTGAAGGCAGCCAAGATGGTGCGCGCGGTGCTGCTCGAACGCGCGGCCAAGCACCTCAAAGAGAAGCCCGAGGCCCTGGACCTGGCCAACAACAAGGCGTTTGTCAAGAGCGATCCAGAGCGATCGCTTCCGCTGGCAGATCTGGCCAAGATGTGTGCCGCCGACGGGATGAAGCTACAGCACCTAGCCCTGTTCACGGCCCCCTTCACCGACAAGCTCGACCCAGAGAACCTGAAGGGAGACCTCTTCCCAGACTTCACCTTCAGCGCGCACGCCATCGAGGTGGCGGTGAATACTGAGACCGGCGAGATCATGGTGCTCAAGTCCATCGGCTGCCACGACGTGGGTCGGGCCATCAACCCGACCGCCGTCGAGGGGCAGATTCAGGGGGGCAGCGCTCAGGGGATCGGCTACGCGTTGATGGAGGAGGTGCGGGTCGAGGAAGGGGTGATCCAGACGCCATCGCTATCCGAGTATCTGATCCCCACGGTAAAGGATCTCCCCACCACGAAGGCGATCATCCTGGAATCGGGAACGGGTGTGGGGCCGTTCGGCGCCAAGGGGATAGGCGAGCCGTCGCTCACACCGGCTGCGCCGGCAGTGGCCAACGCCGTCGCGAACGCCATCGGTGTGCGCATCCACGACCTGCCGCTGACGCCGGAGAAAGTACTGGCGGCGCTGGACCGGGTCAGGAGTGGTGAGGGGTAAGATGGGGACATTGGAGAAACAATTTGACCTACTGCTGACTGGAGGAACGGTTGTCACCGGCGCGGGGATGCGCCGGGCCGACGTGGGCGTGCGGGGGGAGGTAATCGCGGCAGTCGAGGCCGACCTGCCGCGCAAGGCCGCCCGCGAGGTGGTGAATGTCACCGGCAAGTACGTCTTCCCCGGCGTCATTGACGTGCACGTCCACCCTGTCTACCTGGACAGTGTAGAGGACTGCTCGCGCGTCGCCGCTTACGGTGGCACGACGACGCTACTACACTTCGCCTACGCTCGCACCGGGGAGAGCCTGGTGCAGAAAGTGGACGAGATGCTTCAGGATGGCTCGGCGCATTCTCTTCTCGACTTTGGCCTGCACGGCGGGCTGTTCGAGGCCCCCAAACAGGTGCCGGAGATATCCCGTGTGATGGAGATGGGTGTCCGTACATTCAAGTTCTTCCTGACCTACCTCAAGCAGGGCTGGTACACCGACGACTATCAGTTGATCAAGGCGATGGATATCCTGGCGGAGCGCGGGGGTATGGCGATGGTACACTGCGAGAACGGGGGCGGCATTGACTATCTGGAGGACAAGTACCTCAAAGGACCACAGGCCTCGGCGAAGTACTTCAATATCTCTCGCCCGGCCGCGCTGGAGGAAGAGGCGGCCTTTCGGGCCATCTGCATGGCTGAGGTGACAGGCTGCCCACTGTACATCGTTCACAACACCTCCGCCCGCGTACTGCGGCCCATCCGCCGCGCTCAAGCGGAGGGACGGAGGGTCTTCGCCGAGACCTGCCCCCAGTACCTCACGCTGACACAGGAGATTATTGAGGAACGTGGTGCGCTGGCCAAGATAGGGCCGCCGATTCGCACTGCCGCCGACCGGGCCGCGCTGTGGGAGGCGCTGCGCGACGGTACGCTGCAAGTGGTGGCCTCGGATCACGCGCCCAAGTTGAAGGACGTACACGGCGACTTTCTGGAGCAGCCCTTCGGCTCCCCTCAGATCGAGACGTTGCTACCGCTGACCTATGACGGCGGCGTCAACCGGGGACGCATCAGTGTCGTGCGCTTGGTGCAGGTGTTGTGCGAGAACCCTGCGCGCATCTTCGGGCTTTACCCGCGTAAGGGGACCATCGCCGTTGGGTCCGACGCAGACCTGGTGGTCTTCGATCCGACCTGCGAGTTTACCATCTGTGCGGAAAATCAGTACTCCAACGCCCGCTACACGCTCTACGAGGGGCGTACCGTGCTGGGCTGGCCGGAGATGTCCTTCCAGCGGGGGCACCGCGTCCTGTGGCAGGGGAAAATCGTGGCCCAACCTGGACAGGGGCGGTTCCGGCCCACGCTTGAGTCGGAGACGGAACCCTTGAGCGCCTGATGGGGGTGTAGATTGGAAACGAGATTACTCACTGGAAACGAGGCCCTCGCTCTGGGTGCACTGCACGCCGGCGTCAAGGTAGTGACCGGCTACCCGGGCACACCGTCAACAGGGGCTCTTGCCAGCCTCCTGGCAATGAACCCGGAAGGCGTGCGCGTAGAGTGGAGCACCACCGAAAAGGTCGCGCTGGAGATAGCGGCGGGCGCTTCGTGGGCGGGCCAGCGTGCCCTGTGCACGATGAAGATGTCGGGGCTGAACGTGGCCTACGACTCCCTGATCTCCATCGCCTACTCGGGCTGTATCGGTGGTCTGGTGGTCTATGTTGCCGACGACCCGGGCGTTCACGCGGGCATGGCCGAACAGGACTCGCGCGGCTATGCCCTCATGTCCGATCTGCCCATGCTGGAGCCGGCGTCGGTGGTGGAGGCCTACCGGTTGGTTCAAAGTGCTTTTGAACTCTCCGAACAAGTTGGCTCCCCGGTCTTCGTCAGGCTGGTGGCGGCGGTCGCCAACTCCAAAGCGTCGGTGGAGGTGAAGAAGCCAGCGACCATCCCCCAGCGGGAGGCAAAACTGGTGCGGGACATCACCCGCTTCACTAAGGCTGGCTCCGCCATCTGTACAGCCCAACATCGTGGCCTGCTCGCCCGGCTGGAGAAGGCGGGACAGGTCATCGGCAAGATGGGGTTAAACCAACTCCAACTGTCCCCCTCTATTCCCCAAAATGGGGAGAGAGAGAGGGGGGGGGCGGGAAGGCTAGGCATCGTCGCCTCAGGGGTGACGGCCTCCTATCTAGAAGAGGGGTTCGAGATCGCGGCCCGCTTTGGGTTTGAGCGGGACACGGCCTCCTTGCTGCGGGTAACAGCGGTCAACCCCTTCCCAGCCGAGGAGGTGCGGGCCCTGCTTCGCCATTGTAGTACCATCCTGGTTCTGGAGGAACTGGAGCCATACATCGAGGAAGGTACCTACGTGGAGGCCCAGCGGATGGGCTTTGCGGGCAGGATCGTGGGCAAACTGGGTGGCCCCTTTGAGCGGTTGGGTGAGTATGGCGTGGAGCAGGTGGTGCGGGGCATCGTCGCGGCGCTGGATCTGCCGATCCCGGAGGACTTGTTCCAGGGAGATGAGGCAACGGAGCGGCTAGCAGCCAAGAGGCCCATCACTGTCTGCGCTGGCTGCCCTCACCGAGGGACGTTTATGGCCATCAACCGGGCCATCAGAAAAGCGGGATACCAGAAGGACGAGGTGATGGTGACAGGGGACATCGGCTGCACGATTTTAGGGATGAATCCCCCGTTTTACACCATCTGGACCGAGGTCTCTATGGGCGCCAGCGTCAGTCTTGCGCAGGGCTACGTTCACGGCGGGATCCAGACCCCGGTCATCGCCACCATCGGCGATTCCACCTTTTTCCACGCCGGCATCCCTGGTTTGATCGACGCCATCCAGTACCAGGTTCCCCTGACCCTGATTATTTTGGACAACGGCTGGACCAGTATGACCGGGATGCAGGTGAATCCTGGCACGGCTGAGGCTTTCCAGCGGTCCGGCAACCGGAGGGTGGACATCGCCAAACTCGTTCCCGCGTTGGGGGTGGAACACTTTTTCGTCATTGATCCCTTCGACTTGGAGGGGGCCACGGTGACCATCCAGAGGGCGCTGGTGTTGCCAGGAGTCAAGGTAGTGCTCGCCCGCCAGGAGTGCGCTATCCAGGCCATGCGCCGGGGTATTCAGGCCGGAAAGGTGAGGGTGGTCACTGAGAACTGCAACCTATGCAAGCTGTGTATCACTCGCACCGGATGTCCAGCCATCGGTATCGGTGAGGACACCGTCGTTATTGACCCTGCATTGTGCTACGGCTGTGGCCTCTGCTCTCAGGTCTGCAACCGCGAAGCAATTGTGAAGGAGCCTGTAACGTGGACTACGACCTAATTCTCGTGGGTGTCGGCGGTCAGGGAGTCATCAGCCTGAGCGAAATCGTGACTGAAGTGGCCTGCCAGCAAGGAATTCCAGTAAACTTCTATCCCATTAAAGGAATGGCCCAGCGGGGTGGGTTCGTTAAGGCTCAGATTCGGCTGGGGCGTAAGGTGACAGGGCCGAACATCCCACAAAAGGGTGCCGAGCTGGTGATCGCGATGGAGAGATCTGAGGCGCTCAAGGCAGTGCGGTTCATCAAGCCCGGTGGGGACTTTCTCCTTTTCGGTTATGTCTGGGCGCCAGCGGCGGTGATGTTGGGCGAGGCCAGCTATCCCACGCTGGAGCAGGTGTTGGTGCAGGTACAAGAGGCAGGAGGCAGGATGTACTACCTAGACCCCGCGAGTTTGCCCCTCTACGAAGGCACGTCCGTGCCAACGAACATCTTTGTGCTGGGAGTGGCTGTGGGCCACACCGGATTGGGAGAGGTACTGGACCCGTCAGGAGTGGCGCGCATTGTGCAGACCCGCTGGGCAAGGGGCATGGAGCGCAACCTGTTTGCCTTCCAGGCCGGGCTTGAGGCCCAGCCGAGCGAAGGCCATGAGGTGCACGGCGGATGAGTATCCATAGTCTTTTTTACCCTAGGGGGGTGGTCGTCGTCGGCTCCACATCGGAGGGCAAACTCGGCTACGAACTCATCCGCCAAATATTGGACGGCGGCTTCCGGGAGGTCTACGCGGTCAACCCCAAGGGGCAGGGCATCGTTTTTCCTTCCGCTTCAGGAGGGGCGGGGGAAGTTACCATCCTCGGCTATGACGCGGCGGTCAAGATTGGGCAACCGATGGACCTGGCCGTCGTCGCATCGCCTGCTCCCACGGTGCCAGGGGTGCTGGAGGACTGTGGTCAGGCCGGCATCGGAGTGGCGGTGATCATCTCCGCTGGGTTCTCCGAGGTAGGGAACGTGACAGGGGAAGAGGAGATCAAGCAGGTGGCCCGGAAGTATGGCATCCGCATTGTCGGTCCCAACTGCGCCGGTATCGTGAATACCCATTATCATCTGTTTGCGTCGCTTGAGACCAGGCCGCCGGTCGGGGAAGTGACTTTCATTTCCCAGAGCGGCGCGTTGGGAGGAGCGGTCCTTTCCTGGGCGGAGGAGCAGGGTTTGGGCTTCTCCAAGTTCGTTAGCTACGGCAATCGGGCCGACCTGGATGAAATTGACCTGTTGCCCTACCTGGCCCAGGACCCCCAGACCAGCGTGGTTGCACTGTACATCGAAAGCGTCGCCGACGGACGAGCCTTTATGCGGGCGGTGCGCGAATTCACCCGTCATAAGCCTCTGGTAGTCATCAAGGCGGGCTGCACCCGCTCTGGGCAGCGGGCAACTCTCTCCCACACCGGCTCCATGGCCGGCTCCAACGCCGTCTACGACACTGTCCTGAGGGAGTGCGGAGCTATCCGGGTCAGCACGGTCGAGGAGATGTTCGACCTGTGCAAAGGATTGGTCCATGTGCCGCCCGTCAGGGGTCACCGCATCGCTATCGTGACCAACTCGGGTGGGCCGGGGGTTCTCGCTGCCGATAGGGCAGAGGAAGTGGGACTTTCAGTGCCCGAGCCCAGTCCAGGGTTGCGGGAGCGGCTCTCCCGTTTCCTAGTCCCCCATTGCTCCCTCAAGAACCCCATTGATCTGACGGTAGAGGGGACGGGGGAGGAGTATCAAGAGACGCTGTGCGCCGTGCTGGAGGAGTACGACACTGCGCTGGCCTTAAACGTCGCCACGCCCTATCTAGACTCTGTGGCGCTGGCTCGTGGGGTCTGCGACGCTGCGCAGAAGACGGGCAAGCCTATCGTGGCCAACTTTATGGCCGGGCAGGTCGTGGCCGATAGCGTCGCTTATCTGAAGGAGCACGGCATTCCCAACTATCCAATCGGCGAGAGGGCGGTTACGGTGCTGGCGCGCATGGCTGACTACGAGGCCAGCAAGGCCAGCAGGCGACCGCCGCCGGAGGTCCCCTCCCCCACTTCCCCAAAAAAGTTGGGGGGGACAGAGGGGGGGCAGGCAGGGGCTGAGGGCCAGATGCTGGAGCCCGAGGCGATGACCTGGCTGGGGGAAAACGGCATCCCGGTGCCCGATTTTCGCTTTGCCACAAGTGGCCCAGAGGCGGTGCAGGACTGCCGCGCCATCGGCTACCCTGTCGTTATGAAGGTCGTCTCATCGGAGATCCCCCACAAATCGGATGTTGGTGGAGTTGTTCTCAACGTGGCAGACGACGATGAGGCGTTGTCCGCCTATCTCTCCATACAACGGGCCGCTGAGGAAAAGGACTTCCGGGGCGTGGTCATCTACCCAATGATCAGGGATGCCCAGGAGGTACTGTTGGGATTGTCGTACGATCCCCAGTTCGGCCCCGTGGTTGTCTTCGGCCTGGGGGGGATCTACACGGAGGTCTGGCGCGACGTCTCCCTGCGAGTCGCCCCGGTGGACCGCGCCCGGGCCGAGGCGATGATCCGGGAGATCAAGGCCTTTCCTGTCTTGGAAGGGACACGCGGACAGCCGGCACGAGACCTGAATGCCCTAGTGGAGACCTTGGTCACCTTCTCTTTGCTTCCCTTCCGCTACCCCGAGATCGCCGAAGTAGACCTGAACCCGGTCTTTTTGTTCTCACAGGGGCTGGTGGTGGGAGACGTCAGGGTGATACGGAAAAAGGGGAATTGAACAATGACACACATCGAACCACAGCATGGTCTGGACGCCATCGAGCCTTATGTGCCCGGCAAGCCCATCGAGGAAGTGCAGAGGGAATACGGCCTGGAAGACGTGATCAAACTGGCGTCCAACGAGAACCCACTAGGGACGTCGCCCAGGGCGATGGCTGCGTTGAGGGAGGCGTTGCTCCGGCTGAACTTTTACCCGGATGGGCAGAGTTACTACCTTCGCCACGCCATCGCGCATCACCTGGGGGTGGAGCCGAAGCAGGTGACGGTAGGCAATGGGGCAGATGGACTCATCATGCAGACCTGTCTGGCGTACCTGGACGAGGACAGCGAGGTCATCGTCAGCCGCTCATCGTTCCCGGTCTACGATATTTATACCCACGTCATGCGGGCGGCGCTGGTCAAAACGCCGTTGGAGGACTATGGCCTGGACCTGGAAGCGATGGCGGAGGCGGTCAGCGAGAGGACCAAACTCATCTTTGTCTGCAATCCCAACAACCCGACTGGGACAATCGTCACCGCGGACGAGGTGGATGCTTTTATGTCCGGGATACCCGACCACGTTCTGGTCGTCTTCGACGAGGCGTACTACGAGCTTGTTGATTCGGCCGAGTTCCCGGACATCCTCCGCTACGTCCGGGAGGGCCGGAGGAACGTGATGACGATGCGTACCTTTTCCAAGGTCTACGGGCTGGCCGGTATCCGACTGGGCTATGCCATTGCGGCACCTGAAATCCTTGCTCCTCTCAACAAGGTTAAGGAGCCTTTTGCCGTCAACCTGCTCGCCCAAGCCGCGGGGATTGCTGCTCTAGAAGACAAAGCGTTTCTCAAGAAAACAGTGACTGCCAATCACGCGGGACGCGTTTACCTGTACGGCGAATTTGAACGGTTGAAGTTACCCTATATCACGAGCCACACAAACTTTGTTCTAGTGAAGATTGGCCCGCAGGCGGGGACGGTGGTGCAGATGCTGTTGGAGGAAGGCGTCATCGTCCGGCCCTGCACCGGTTACGATCTTCCTGCCTTCCTTCGCATTACGGTGGGCGACCAGGCCCAGAACACCCGATTAATCGAGGTGTTGGAGGACATACTCCAACATCTGGGCCGCCAGGGTGACGATGATGCTCTCTCCCAAGACTCTTAATCCTGACGAAAGAACCTCCGTAATAGATTGTCGTGATGGGAGGCCATCTATCCTTGCCGCGGGAGCATAAGTGGATCAATCTCAAGGTAGCGGCAAAAAGGGATGAATTTTTAAGTTCGATCGCTAATATACTGACTGCTTGAGGAGGTAAGCGTGGAAGATCTTAGGAGTAAAGATATCTTGACTGCTGAGCAGTTTTCCAAGGAAGAGGTGTGGTTAGTCATTAGGACTGCGGAAATGCTTAGAGATGAGATGGAGAAGAAAAGGAGCCTGGATCTTTTGCAGGGCTATCTTTTAGCAACCCTCTTCTTTGAGCCAAGTACCCGCACAAGGCTATCCTTCGAGGCAGCAATGCACCGCTTGGGCGGAAAGGTGATCAGTGTTGCCCAGGCGAAGACCGCTTCTTCGGCGGCCAAGGGAGAGTCTCTAGCGGACACCGCCCGTACGGTGGAGCAATACTGCGATTTGATCGTCATTCGCCATCCCCAGATAGGCTCAGCGCAGGAATTTGCTGAGGCCGCTTCCATTCCAGTGATCAATGCTGGGGACGGGGCGGGGCAACACCCGACCCAAGCCCTCCTGGACACCTACACTATCTGGAAGGAATGTGGCCGGTTAGAAGATCTAACAGTAGCGCTAGTAGGTGATCTCAAACATGGTCGCACGGTCCATTCCCTTTCTACACTATTAAGCCTCTTTGACATCCGGCTAGTTTTCGTCTCTCCCGCAGCACTGGCTATGCCGGAAGGGATCACTCGGAGGCTCCGGGTTAGAGGTGTTGAGATTGCGGAGAGTGAAGATCTTGCTACCGCTGCCCTCGAGAGCGATGTGCTGTACGTTACCAGGATTCAAAGAGAGCGCTTCGAAGATTCCGCGGCGTATGAAAGGCTTAAGGGAAGTTATGTCGTGGACAATTCGCTGGTTCAAGGGTTCAGAGAAGGGACGGTGGTAATGCATCCCTTGCCCCGTCTGGATGAGATAGCTCCAGAGGTGGATTCTTATCCTGGGACAGCATGTTTCCGACAGGTGAGGAACGGTCTCTACATCCGTATGGCTCTCCTATCGCTTGTGCTAGGAGAAGTGTAGTTCCAGGGTAATTACCTCATGCATCTTTGCAGAATTGTTATGTTTCTTCATACATACTTATTCATTCCTGCCTGAGGTGCGAGGAAGTAGGGTCTTACTGCAACCATAAATTCAATTTACAGGGGATCTCAATGGCAAGGCCTGTCCAGATCGAGGACAACCTTGCACTGAATGCTAACCAAGTCGTACATGACTTCAATGACGTTCGGTTTGTCGGGTATTAGAAGCCTATTGTATCAGGTTGTGTCCGGCCAGTCTAATTAGCCGATCGGGGATTTCACCCTTCTTTTTCCTCCTGCTTTCTTGTGCCTTGCAGACAGCTGCTGTAACGACTTACTCCTCTTTCGTGGTTAACACCATCGTGGTCTCTTTCCTCACGGAGTGAGCATACCAGGGGAGAACTCGTCATCATTTTCCCTTACGAGTACACTCCTTAGGTGAGGCAACGATCCGATTTGGAGTACTTTTTGGTGAGTGTGGCCTTGACCAGGGGCGGAATCCGTGGTATAGTTACTTTATTGGGTTGTTCAACATATACACAAGGAAGGTAGGTTATGGTTTTTAGGAAGCTGACGGTGCAGAATAGGCATTTCCAGATAGAGCAGCAGATCATGGAAGCGCTTCAGAACGGCACTTACCAGGTTGGCGACAAACTGCCCACAGAGCAAGAGATAGCTAAGCAAATGGGTGTAAGCAGACACTCGGTCCGCGAGGCCCTAAGTGCCTTTCAGCTTGCAGGCCTCATAGAGAAAAAAGTAGGAAATGGAACGTATGTAAGAGAGGTAGGTACGAATCCGCAGTCCCGGGTTCTAGCTATCTTGGAGAACAATGAAAGCCCGACAGAGTTGCTGGAAGCCAGGATGGTGCTGGAGGGCGCTGCTATGCGATTCGCCGTTGATAAGAGCACGCAACAGGACATGGAGAGCATAGACCGGATTCTAACGAAGATGCGCGAAGCAGTGGAAAATGATGATTACAGAGGATATCTTAAGGAACATTGGAACTTTCATAGAGCTGTCGCTAAAGCCACAGGAAATTCTGTGATAGAGAAGGCGATTAATCTTCTTCTGAGCGGTGGAAGTGAGAAACTCTGGCAAGAAATGGAGGAGAATTACTACCTGCCAAATCAGACGGAATACCTCAGAGACTCATTTGAGCTCCATTACAGGATCTTCCTTGGGATTAAGAACAAGGAACGCGATTCTTTGGACGAGTTGATACAAGAGCATTTTGAAAGAGAACTACAAAAATAGCGACTAGGAGGGTTTGCATGAACGACGAACTGACAAAGACTCTTTGGTGCAAACGGTTGTAGAAGGTGACACGGACGCAGCTATAAAGAGAGCAGAGGAGTTTGTAGGCAGGAACGGGGATATTGATCTAGCGCTGAAGGAACTAACAGAAGGAATGAGGTAGGTTGGTGACAAGTTTGAGGAGTTGGAGATCCTCTTGCCTGAGATGATGGCTTCAGCCGATGCTATGAAAGCTATCATGGGAATCTTCTTGCCCAAATTAAAAGGGCTGGAGGATAATGACCATCGGTAGGGAAAATCTCAGTTAGTAATACGGGAGGTGATATTTAATTGCAAAATAAAATGAGGTCTAAGGCTACCGCTACCGTAAAAGCCTTAAATTCGTAAAAGGAGGAAAAAGGAAATGAAGAAGTTTATAGCTGTATTTCTTGCTGTTGTGATGTTCGGCGGCCTTCTTTTTATGGGAACCACCGGCATAGCACAAGACACAACCGACATCCAGTCCCCACAGCGAGGGGGAGTCTTGAAACACGCCCTGCCCGCGCTCAATACCCTTGACCCTGCCTTCCTAAGCAGTGTCTCGGACGACCAGGTAGGCCGCTATTGGCATGACTTCCTGGTTTACGTCGATGAGAACTCCGAGCCCGATTGGGAACGGAGCATCGCCACTGGATATGAGGTGAGTGAGGTAGGCACTGTATGGACCTTCCACATCCGAGAGAACGTCACCTTCCACAACGGGAAGCCTCTGACGGCCGAGGATGTGGTGTTCACCTTCAATCGTCTGCGCGACCCCGAAGTTGGTGCCGCGACTGTTGATCTGTACGCCAACATCAACGATGTCGAAGCGGTGGATGATTACACCGTGCGTTTCACGCTGGAGAAACCGAATCCAGACTTCATTACCTATGACCTAAACGATTACCACGCCCTGATCATGGACAAGGAGACGAAGGACTTCGAAACCGAGTGGAACGGCACTGGACCGTTCATGATCGAGAAGTACATCCCGGAGGATCGCCTGGTTATGAAGCGCAATCCTAACTACTGGATGAAGGACGAGAACGGTGAATCCTTGCCATACCTGGATGGGTACGAGTTCCTCTTCCTCAGCGATCCCTCCGCGCAGGTGGAGGCGCTGCAGGGTGGCCAGGTGCACTGGATCAACTACGTATCGCCCGAGTTCATCCCTCTCCTGGAGGCGGATCCCGAGATCAATGTCTACAGGAAGAGAGGCAACACGCACTACGTGATCCACATGCGGGCCGACCAACCTCCGACGGACGACGTGCGCGTCCGCCAAGCCATCAAGGCCGCCACCGATAACGGGGAGATCTTGGAGGCCGTCGGACTCGGCTATGGCTCGGTGGGAAACAATTCACCCATTGGACCAGCCCTCGGCGATTTCTACTTGGACGTTCCACCACCAGAGCAGGACGTCGAGAAGGCTAAGCAACTCCTGGCGGAGGCTGGGTACCAGGATGGCCTGGAGATCGAACTCACAACCATGGATGTTCTGGCTGCCCGAAACATTGCCACGGTTTGGGCAGAGCAGCTGGCGCAGGCGGGGATCACCGTGGATATTCAAATCGTGCCGGTCAATACCTATTACGGCGCTGGTGTTTGGCTGGAGTGCCAGTTCGGCATCACTGACTGGGGCGCCCGAAACTCACCACAACCGTATCTGAAGCTGGCCTACACATGTGGCGCCCCGTGGAATGGCGCTCATTGGTGCGATGAAGAGCTTGACGAGCTGGCGGCGGAAGCGGGCAGTGAGATAGACCACGAGAAGCGAGTTAAGCTGTATCATGAGATTCAGCGGGTCTTCGCTGAGCGGGGTCCGGTGATAGTTCCCTACTTCGTGGACTGCGTGCTCGCCTATCGCGACAGCGTCAAACCGGGACTGCACCTGGACGCTATCGCGACGGCCGTCGATGTACGAAAGGTCTGGCTGGAAGAGTAATAAGTGCGCTGCTGATCGGTTTCTAGCTTGCCCCCGGTTATCGCTCTCAGCGTCCGGGGGCGGGCGTTTGCGTTTCGACAACTTGTCCAACAGATAAGGGAAGAGTTTGATTTGACAACCACAGACAAACCGACTGGGCCGAAGGCTACGAGTTGTGTGGGGGTCTATTGGAGACGGTTACGACGGGTCCCGACCAGCCTCATTATTAGCCTTGGGGTTGTCACACTCTTTCTGTTCACGGCGATCTTCGGGCCGTGGATTGCGCCCTATAGGTATTCCGAGCAGATTTCGGCGAGCCGTGCGCAGCCTCCGTCGGCCATACACTGGTTCGGCACGGATCAGTTTGGGAGGGACATCTTCAGCCGTATCGTGGTAGGCACCCGTGATGTGTTCGCCACGGCTGGATCGGCTACCCTAGTCAGTGTCCTTCTAGGACTATGCCTGGGCCTCTTCTCTGGGTACCACGGTGGTCTAGTAGACGAGGTCATCATGCGTCTGCTCGATGTAATCCTCTCACTGCCAGAACTGATACTGGCCATGGTTGTCTTGGGGACTCTCGGGCCTTCAAGACTCAACATTGTGCTAGTGGTTGGCATTGTGTATACACCCCGGGTCGCGAGGGTCGTCCGAAGTGTGGTGCTGGATGTAAAGACGAAGGCCTTTGTGGAGGCCGCGCTGCTGCGCGGAGAAACTGGCCTCTACATCCTGTCCCATGAGATCCTTCCGACTGTCCTCCCGACGTTGGCTGTCGAAGCGTCGATGCGCTTCACCTACGCCATCTTCCTGGTGGCCTCATTGGGTTTCCTGGGGTTGGGGGCCAAGCCCCCATCCGCTGATTGGGGCTTGATGGTGGGTGAGGCTCGAGAGTGGTTTCGGCGTGCGCCTTGGATGTTGCTCTTTCCCGCGGGCGCCATTGCGCTGCTAGTCGTTGGTCTGAGCTTCTTGAGCGACGGGTTGCACAGGCTGCTGCTGCCCGGAGGGGTTAGCGCGGGGTAGCTTGAAGCTATGAGAGTGCAAGACGAGGCCGTGTTGCAGGTGTCCAAACTGAGCGTCACGTACGATACCAAGTCTGGGCCACTTCACACGGTGCGGAACGTATCGTTCGCCATTGCTCGGGGTGAGATCTATGGCCTGGTCGGCGAATCGGGTTCGGGAAAGACAACGCTCGCTTATAGCATGATCCAATATCTGCCCAGGAATGGCCGCGTGCGCAATGGGTCGGTTACTCTCGATGGTCAGGACCTCTTGACTCTTCCCTCATCGCAGATGCGCAAGCTGTGGGGCAGTGAGATCACGATGGTCCATCAGGACCCTGCAACCGCCGTGAACCCATCCATCCGGGTTGGGGAACAGATCGCCGAGGTCGCGCGTGCGCGGCTGGGGATGTCCAGAGGAAAGGCGCGTGACAAGGCCGTCGAGATGCTGGAACAGGTGCAGATACCCGATCCGCTGGATGTTGCCGGGCGCTACGCTCATCAGTTGAGCGGCGGCATGCTTCAGCGGGCGCTGATCGCGACTGCCTTGATGACCAATCCGAAGCTGCTCATCATGGACGAGCCCACGACAGCTCTGGACGTCACCACGCAGGCAGTGATTCTGGATCTCGTCCGCGACCTACTGCGAGACTATCAGACAGCCGTGCTATACATCACACACAACCTTGGTGTCGTCGCGCGGCTTGCAGACCGGGTAGGCGTGATATACGCTGGGGAGCTGGTGGAGGAGGGGCTGGTACATGAGGTGTACAAGAGCCCCCGGCATCCATACACGCTGGCCCTTCTGGGCTGCGTTCCCAGCATTGATGCGGACAAGCGGCAAATAGAGCTGCGCGCAATTCAGGGGCAAATCCCGCGACCCGATGAGCTGCCTGAGGGCTGTATTTTCGCTCCTCGCTGTCCTATGGCGCAACCTGCTTGCCGACGAAAGCGCCCCACGCTGGAGGAAACTGGCGCAGGACACTCAACGGCTTGTCCTTTCTGGCGCAAGATAAAGGAAGAGCTAGGCACGCAGCACCATCACAAGAAGATGTTCACCGCTCGAGAGGCTGACAAGGCTGGCTTGATACTGGAAGGCCAGGATATCAAGAAACACTTCGCCATGTCCGGCGGCGGTCTAGCCGCCTTGTTCTCTGGCCGGCGACCCGTGGTGAAGGCTGTGGACGGTGTCTCCCTCAGGGTCCGAGATGGGTTCACAATGGGTCTTGTAGGAGAGAGCGGCTGCGGCAAGACGACCCTGGCTCGATGCATCGCAGGTCTGGAAAAAGCAACTGCCGGTTATGTGAAGCTGGAAAATGAGGAGCTGCCCAAGTCGCTGATGGATCGCCCTAGAGAGACTCGGCGAAAGATCCAGATGGTCTTTCAGAACCCTGAGTCGAGCCTGAACCCGCACCACACGGTGGGGGACATTATCCGGCGCTCAGCGGCTTTGTCGGGCAACTTGAGCAAGGAACAAATAGAGAAGCGCACTGAGGAGCTGCTCGAAGCGGTTCGCTTGCCCCTTGATTATCAGAGGCGTTTGCCCCACGAGTTGAGTGGGGGAGAGAAACAGCGGGTTGCTATCGCGAGTGCCTTCGCTGCTCAGCCCAGGTTAATGCTGTGCGACGAGCCATTCTCGTCACTGGATGTCTCGGTTCAAGCGTCGCTCATGAACCTGTTGGTTGAGTTGCAGCAGGATCGGGGGACGGCCTACTTGTACGTATCCCACGACCTCGCGGCAGTCCGCTATATCGCGGACTGGATCGCAGTCGTATATCTGGGACAGTTGTGTGAGGTTGGTGCGGGAGAGGATGTCTTTAGGCCTCCCTACCATCCTTACACCGAAGCACTGTTGTCCGCCATTCCGGTTCCCGATCCAGATCTGCACCAGAAGCGGATTAGACTTGGGGGAAGCGTCCCCAGTGCCGTCGACGTCCCTTCGGGTTGCCGTTTCCATACTCGTTGTCCGCGAAAAAAAGGTCCAATCTGTGAGGTTGAAGAGCCCCCATGGCAGGAGTTGGAGAACCAGCATCGCATCCGATGCCATATCCCGCCGGATGAGTTACGCGAGCTGCAGGAAAAGAGCTTGGAGGCATCTCCACCCTAAGGAGGAAAGAGAGATGTGGATGTTCCTTTCGCGTCGCATTGGCTTCATGCTGGTAGGTATGTTGCTGGCTTCTATGATCATTTTCGTGCTAACCCAGGTTATGCCAGGAGACGTGGCCAAGATGATCTTGGGGCGTTGGGCAAAGGAAGAGGCGGTGAATAACTTGCGCAAGAAGCTTGGCCTGGACCGCCCGTTGTATGTCCAGTACCTCGACTGGCTGACCGACTTCATCACCGGTAATTGGGGCATCTCGCTGACTACGCGAGTTCCGGCGCGCCCGTTGGTGTTGCAACGGCTGCGAAATTCTGGCCGGTTGGCCGCACTGTCCTTGGTGATGTTCGTCCCGCTGGGTATATTCCTGGGTGTCTTCGCCGCGCTGCGTGAGGACAGTCCGATCGATCGATTCTTGCGTGGTGGGTCTATGGCGTTTACAGGGATGCCGGAGTTCGTCATCGGGCTGATCTTGATCGCCGTCTTTGCACTGGCGCTGGATTGGCTCCCAGCGAACTCTTCTGTCGGTCCGGACGCGGGGCTCGTGGAGGCTATTCCTCAGATGATCTTGCCTGCGGCAACTGTGAGCCTGGTCGGGCTTGGCTATATCGTACGAATGACGCGCTCGAGTACCATAGATGTTCTTAAGGCTGACTACGTTCGCGTTGCTCACTTGAAGGGCTTGCCGCGGGGGCAGGTGCTGATTAAGCATGTCCTGAGGAACGCTCTTCTGCCGACGATCACCGTCATTGCCCTGAGTATCGGTTGGCTGATTGGCGGTCTGGTTGTGACCGAATCTGTGTTCGGATACCCCGGCCTGGGGCGGCTAATGCTTTACGCTATTCAGCGCCACGACCTGGTCTTGATTCAGGCGTGCGCTATGATCGTCGTCGTCACCTACGGCGTTTCCAACCTCGTGGCGGACCTTCTGTATAGTGTATTGAACCCGCGTATCCGGCTCCAGCAGTTTGGGGTGTCCTGAGTCTCAGTGGCGGCGAGCAGCGAGAACCTTGCGTGAAGAAGGAGTGGACATATGGCCAATGGACATCACATCGTAGCTCAGTACATCCGGGACATGAGCTGGGACGCGCTGCCGAATGCAGTACGACAGCGGGCGAGGCTGTGCCTGCTGGACAACCTGGGGGCGGTACTGGGGGGTACCCTGACGCCGGTGAGCTCCATAGCGGCGGGCTATGCAAGCGTTACCTGGCGGGGTGAAGAGGCCACGATCCTACTGCATTCGAGGCGCGCGCAAGCCGCCGGTGCCGCGTTTGCCAATGCGTGTGCAGGGAACGGGTTGGACATTGATGACGACGCCATCTTTACCCGTGGTCATCCTGGGGCACAGTTGCTGCCCGTGGTGCTGGCCGTTGCGGAGAAAGTAGGGGCGGGCGGTAAGGCCCTCTTAGAGGCGATGGTCATAGGCTACGAGATGGCGATCCGAACGGGTCGTTGTTGGCATGATCATCGCGAAATCTATCAGGGCGATGGAGCCTGGGGCTCGGTAGCGAACGCGGCGGCGGCGGCCCGCCTGCTTGGCCTGAACGAGGATCAGATCAAGCATGCGCTCGGCATCGCAGAGTATTTTTCCCCTAATGCGCCGTTGATGCGCGACATTGAGAACCCAACAATGGTGAAACACGGCATTGGGTGGGGTGCCATGGTGGGCGTGACAGCCGCCGAGCTGGCCCAGAAGGGGTTCACAGGCATTCCGAGCATCCTGGGTTTTGAGAGGTACAAGGATTGGGTAGCGGACATTGGCGATCACTACTGGATGATAGAAGGGGTCTTCTACAAGGCCTGGGCTTCGTGTGCGTGGGGGCACGCGGCTTGCGTGGCGGCGCTAAAGCTGGTCAAGGAGAACGATGTCTCAGTTGATGACATTGTCCACATCGAAGTAAGGGCCTTCGAGGAGGCTATCCGTCTGTACCAAGGCCTGCCCACCACGACGGAGGAGGCACAGTTCAGCGTGCAATGGCCTCTGGCCTGTCTTCTGCTTGACGGTGAGCTGGGACCGAAGCAGATCCTTGAGGACCGATTTGGCGATCCCGAGGTGCGTGCTCTGGTGGACAAGATCGAGTTGGTGCTCGATTCCGAGGTGGACGAGATGTACGATTCTGGCCAAGAAATGGATCTACGAATGTACAGCGCCGTCAAGATTACCCTGCAGGATGGGCGACAGCTCGACTCTGGGATCATTGAGCGGGGCGCCGACAAATGGGACGCGGCCTCACTAGAGCGGAAGTTCCGCTGGCTAGTGGGGCACGTCCTCGATCCCCAGCAGATTGATCGCCTGCTGCAGATGGTCTGGGATTTCGACAGCGTAAAGGATACGAAGGAACTAACGCGGCAACTGATCAACAGCCCCGGCTTTTCTAGAGCGGGTTAGTTTTAATTAACCTGAGAGGATGGAGATAAAATCTATTACCCTTTAAATAATGCAAACTTTAAAAGTCGAAAGAATTTAACAAAGGAGATAAATCCACAATGTTATCTGACGAAGAAAAACGCAAGATTTATCACAAAGCTTTACGAATTCTGCAGAAGGTTGGCGTAGAAATAAGAAACGAAGAAGCGCTGAAACTACTGCACAAGGCCGGCGCAAGGATAAACGGGAACCGTGTCTATTTACAACAGCACCACGTAGAAGACGCTCTTGACACCGCTCCCAAGTACATACTTATTTACGATCGCGGCGGAAATCCTTCGCTCGAACTGGGCGGTGGAGACAACTACTTTGGTACAGGCTCAGATAACCCAAACACCATCGATCTTGAGACGGGCGAGAGAAGAAGGAGCAAGCTTGATGACGTGAAAAATTCTAGCCTGCTCGCCGACGCGTTACCTCACATAGATTTCTTCATGAGTATGGCACTACCTTCCGACGTACCGGCAAAGCTGGCAGACCTGTACCAATTCAAGACCATGGTCACTAACTGCTCTAAGCCGTTCATCTTCACATCCGCCGACAATAGAAATACTCTCGCACTAATCGAAATGGCGAAGGCAGTTGCTGGCAGTAGAGACGAGCTGGAAGAAAAGCCATTTTTCATCCAATATACTGAACCAACGAGTCCTCTGGTCGGGTCAAATGACGCGCTCGGTCGACTTCTTCTATCAGCTGAGTATGGCATACCTGCTACCTATACATCCGGGACTCTTCCCGGGGCCTCGAGCCCCATCACACCCGCGGGTACGGTTATAATGTCTCTGGCCGAGGAGCTGAGTGGTGTCGTCATTTCTCAGCTCAAGAGACCTGGTGCCCCCGTAATAATAGGTGGCGCGGCCTCGCCAATGGACATGAAGACTGCAGGGGCATCCTATGGATTACCCGTAGCTTTGATCGTTGACAAAGCACTAAGCGAGGTATGTAAATACCTAGATATGCCCGTGTTTAGCGAGGCAGGGTTTAGCGATTCAAAGCTGATTGATGGCCAGCAGGCTATAGAAGCATCGATCTCCATTTCGGAAATGGCCCGGAGCCAGGCGGACTTGATTCACGACGTAGGTTACCTGGAGTCAGGGCTAACCGGATCGCTAGAATCAGTTGCAATTGGCAACGAGATAATTGGGTACGTTCGAAGGTTACAGCAGGGGATAGATCTTGATGACTATCACCTTACAATGGACGCAATAGAGAGAGTCGGCCCTGGAGGGAATTATCTGACTGACCCCTCCACGCTTGCGATGTTTAGGGACGTTTATCAACCGGAACTTCTTGACCGTCAGGGTTACGACAGTTGGAAAAAGCATGGAGAAAAAGATCTTTACGCCAGAGCGCGGGAGAAGGTGAGGGAGGTACTGGCCAGCCACGAACCGAATTCACTCGATGAGAAGAAGATACAGGCAATGGCAGAAATCATAGAAAAGGAGGAATCAGAGCTATAACATATAACAAAGCATCAAAAATGAAGGACACTGAGAAGTTTATCGAAGCCCGGCTTAAAGTGCTCGATTATTTCGGCTATGACGGGCTGACTGATCTGGGAGGTCCGGGAATGATCGCTGAATCCCTGGGAGCTGAGCTTATCGTACCTAAAGACGAATCGCCAAGCATGACTACCGCCGGGTTAACTGAAACTCCTAACCAGGTAGATTTTGAAACTCTGTCTTCGGTCATTGTAACCGATGGAGCACACGTACCCATGGCCTTAGAGGTAACCTAACTTCACCCCCGTGTAAGCTTTTTAAAACATATGGTAAAAGACTTTGAGATGTTTAATTTTATAAATGTTTGTCTATAATTTTCATTATTAATTGTAATGGGCTAGGAGATCGTTACCACCCTCTAGTCTGAAGTTCCCCGCGATTTCGGGCCCGAAATCGGTAGCTAATGCCGATGAAATCGAGCATTGAGCGAGAAAGTCTTTTCGATTTTGTAGACAGTAAAGTGTCCGTTTCACTTGACATCGAGCCTGAAAACTTAGCATACTTGTTGTTGCTGGGATGAGGTTCTAATGCGTTCCTAACCTGCGGAATCTGAGTGTAGACAGAACGCTGCACTATGATTATCGCTCAACTGCCCATCCTAACTAATCTTCCGTCACTTTGCACTCAGGAACTTCAGTTTAAATGAACGCCAAACCGCCGAGAGGAAAAGCATCAGCTTCTCTCTCTTATTCAGGGTCGGGCGAGTGCGTAACGTGTCGAAACCGCTCTTTTCAATCTTTTGAAGGATAGCCAACCCTCCACGAGAGAAGAGGGCAATATCGACCTTAAGATGCCCTCGAACCCGGTCGATCAGCG
>Ga0315541_1000942_pt1 | contig 28951 bp, 28 predicted proteins | sample SalMarSW160190MG_FD_203095 | JGI IMG/M metagenome (GOLD analysis project Ga0315541, IMG submission 203095) | Salt marsh sediment microbial communities from the Plum Island Ecosystem LTER, Massachusetts, United States - Salt Marsh Sediment SW1601-190 ...
ATTATGGAGGCTACAATGCCGCCAGCCATAACTAGAAGAGGCAACCACCAGGCAGCTTGCAGAGCAGCCTCGGTTGAGAGTCCGGGAAATAGCTTTGTCACCCATGGTGCTATTACGACACCAACAGTGGTGAGCGTCATAGTAGCAATGACAGTCTCCACATAAGACTCAAGGAGGTCAGCACCCATTCCGCAGACATCGCCGACATTGTCACCGACATTATCAGCTATGACTGCAGCATTCCTGGGGTCATCCTCCGGTATTCCCGCCTCTACCTTGCCCACCAGGTCGGAGCCGGCATCAGCCCCTTTGGTGAAGATGCCACCGCCTACCCTGGCAAAAAGAGCTACCAGTGAAGCACCGGTGCCATAAGCGGGAATGATAAACAGGAAATTGGGAGCGTCATGCCATACAAGATAGAGAACAGATAGCCCTATGATGCCAATGCTGACTACAGTCAGCCCCATAACCGCTCCACCCCGGAAGGCGACTCTTAATCCCTGGTTCAAGCCTTTCTGTGCCGCAGCACAGGTTCGGCCATTGGACCTGAGTGCCATGTTCATGCCGGCATAGCCAGCGCCCATGGAACATATGGCGCCGAAGACAAAAGCTACACTCAATCTCCAACCCAAGCTGGGGATGACCGCTAGAATAATGGCTATTATCACTACTACAATGGCCAATGTGCGATATTCCCTGTGAATAAACGCAAGTCCCCCCTCTTTAATGGCGGCGGAAATCTCCTTAATCCTGTCTGAGCCCTGGTCTTGCCGCAGAACATAGCGCACGAAGTATGCCACTACACCAGCCGCCACAAGCCCCGCTATTATACAAATCCAGACTAAATCCATGGCTCTCCCTCCTGTATAGGCACAAAATTAGGGCACTCAAGCCAAGTCCAGGTGCCCTCGCTTTTGTTTGCTAAAATATGCATACTAGAGATGTAAGTCTAATACAAGAAGCTTTATCCGTCAACGATTCAATGGTACAGCGTCTTGTTTACCAACTATAATAAAAGAACTGATTTATCTTGGTAATGAGTTTGATGTGAGTGATTTTGATGGCGAATATGGGCTAGTGCCTGTGAAGGAATATTATGACGGATGGGATTAGTGGTGAGCCATTGTTATACTTGAGTATGACACCTTATCAAGGCGCTCAACTAAATCTGCTTCCCGATTCCGAGACATTGCTTTTGCCACTATGTTTTCTTCGTCAACCACCTACCCGATAAATTATCGCGGTATTTTGCACGAAACCCGTCCATTGCAGCTTGGAACTGAGCAAGTATTAAAACAGTGTCGCTATTTGTAGGTAATGTCTCTTCATCAAGTAAGTCGAGAAATTGACTTGATGGCTCATTAACTAAGACTGTCTTTATCTCTCCTAGGATTCTATTTATCATTTTAATTTTAAGCTTGTTCAATACTTCATCCTGTTTCTTCTTTGATAGTTCTTTAACTTCAATTAATACCTTCCCAAGGATTGGATATAGCAATTGCCACTTTTCAACTTGTTCTTTTGAGGGTAGCTTTGGTTGTGCATCTTTCTTTGCCATATGAAATCACCTCCTAATATTTTCAAGTGGCTCCGTCTGGATTCTCAAATGCCCTCCATCCATTTTCTAGACCAAACTCTGGTCGTAGCCTGCCTAAATATGGTCAAGCCTTACTTCTTCTAGACAACCTAAATATTGAGCTAAGATCAATGTCACATCACTAGTTGTCGGAATACTAGTTTCATCAAATTCGCTAAAATCAACAAAAGGTTTCTGTTTATCAGTTAGTATACTATTAGCCTCACGTAAAGCTTCGTTTATAAACTGTAGTTTAAATTTACTCACTCCATCATTTGGATTCTTCCTAGATAACAAGCTAATTTCCCTATGCAATGCTTCAATTTGGGCGTATACCTTATTAAATACTTTTTCCTTCATGTCCTGTCTCCTTTTGATTAGGTTGGGCATTCTCTCAAGAATTCAATAAACGTCCTCTTAATAACATCTATGGGCAGTCTTTGCTTGCTCTCGTATAGCTGACACATTAGCTTTATATCTTGATCAGTTAGAATGAGAATGCAGCGTCTTTGACCTGACCATAAATCTATTGTATTACGATAGATATTCTTCGGTGGTTGATTACGTGTAATGATGATACCAAATCTACCAAATTGGTCTGATAAATATCTATTTAGCTGGTTTATGTGTTCCCTTTCCAATGCCTTAACATTCTTCAACTCCATTACCATTTGCCTGCAATCATAATCATCATAAATATCTTTTAGAAAGTCATAGGTTCTATTGTTGTAGAATATCAAATCTCGTATCTGAACACCGCTGTCAGTCCTACTTTGTGTATCAGCAAAATCCAATCTAGAATATACTAAAGTAGCCATCAATTGACAGATGTAATCTTCGTATAGTTTGTCTGCTTTGCCAGTCTTACCAGTTGGTAGCTTCAATATCGTTGATAACTTTCTTTTTACGGACAGAACTGGAATAGGTTTAAATAATGGGTCACTTTCACAATCTAATTGCTGTAATTCCTTGTATTTAATGTAGTTTTGCACTATACCGTAGTTATGACGATTATAGTTGAGTATTTCTACCCGCTCTCGCTCTTCTTTTGCAAAGCTAGTAATGAAATAATCATCATAGTTGAGCCAGGGAATAAATCTTAACCATCTTTTAGGGACTAGAATAATTGGTAATCTATTTTCAGGGTTTTGGGGTAAAGTCACTTCTTCTTCAACAAACATATGCTTCTTATAGTCATATACTTCCAGTTTAGTTTTGTCCATAGGAATCCCTAATTTGTTGCATTGATCTATTGTGAAGTCTATTAGAAATGATTTGATATAACTACAAGCTACATCACTTACTCTATCCTTAGAGAATTGATCTACTAACAATTGAATCTCTTCAAAGTGCACAAAACCTGATTTGCTAATCTGAGGGATGCTTTTGAAAAGTGTAATAATCTCTGACGCAAGTTTCTCTCCTATTGGTTTTCCGATTCTTTTTCTAGAGTCACCTAATCCGACCTCATAACACTCTGAAATCTTTATCAGGGTCTTAATCGCTTCATCCTCGTTTCCTTTATTGGTTAAATAGCCTAAATGGTTAAAAGAATTGACAATTGCTGTGTGCAATGCATTGTCCTGCTGCGATGGGGATTTCCATAAAAGAAATGGGTCTAAATATAAAGGAATGTCCTCATCTAGAAAAGGAATCGCAAAGTCCACCTCTTCTTGCGTAAATGGTAAATTATAATAGTCGGTTAATCTCGGTTTAATTAGAGCCATCTCTAATTAGGATTCTATCCCCCGCAGTGGTGAGTGTCAATTGCTATGCAGTGCCTCCCTTTGCTCTATTTGTTCATGATTTATATGTGATATTGTTTAATGATATAATTAAATTATGAGAACAACCACATATAGGAGGGAAGTAAGGGATGGCCACTATTGAAGAAATCCTTGGGAAGTGCTCTGTCGAGGAACTAAGATTTGCGGCTCATGATAACGGGGTGTCTGATAAAGGTAGAAAAGCAGAGCTTGTCTCCCGACTGAGTTCAGGGGTGCCACCTAGTAAAGTCCTTAACAGTATCACCAACGAGCAGCTTCAGCTAATTCTGTCAAAATACCAGAAGCCGACAAGCGGTAATAAGCGTGAACTAGTGAAGCGCATTCTACCACTCATCAAAACTGCGAAGAGGGTCAGTGTTCAGCAGGCTAAGGCTTCGGTCAGGACACAGACACAAGCCAAAGGGAAAAAGGCAGATTATGAAAAGGGCAGAGGATTTGAGGACCAGGTCGCAGCATGGGCAAGGAGGCGGTTTAACGCTGACTTTGCTAAGCCTGATTGGGTCAGGGGAGCGATTGGTGTGCGCCCACATCAGGTCGATGTGCATGTCAGGAAGACGAAGAGAGGGGGACACGACTGCAATGATATTTGGATAGAGTGTAAAAACGTCAAGGGGACAATAAAAAGGACGCACATATATAAGCTAGTCAATGATGCCCAAATGGTTTACAAAGCTTGGAAGAAACGGGTAGAGGATTACTACTTCGATGGACTTATGGTTGTCTCCGCATCTAAATTTGACATTGATGCGCGCAATTATGCAAACGAGTATGGTGTCTTGTGTGTCTACTTTGATGGGAAGACTTATAAACAGCAGAATGAGCCTGGGAATTGGCTAGGGAAGCCTAGGTGGTTACGGCAGGTCATGTAGCCTCAAGCTATCCTCAAACTTCACTGACCAGGTGAATGGTATAACATATGACCAGGAATTATGCTGTGGTTGTTGGGTAGCTAGGGAGGCTGCAACAGATGAAATGTTCGTGTTGCCGAACATATACGAAATGGCTCTATAGAGTGGTGGTGGATGGAACGGAACTATTTTTATGTCCAAAGTGTATTGAGTTGCCTCACAGGGCTATTGTGGACAGGACGATGAATCCTCTGGAGATTGTTGAGATGCATAAACAAGGAAAGACCTTTGCAGAGATTGGCAGATACTTTGGGGTCACTAGGCAAAGAGTTCATCAAATTTACAAGCAATGGGAGTATGAGCAGAATGACTAATTGTCAGCGTAAGTGTTACGGTTACCGATATATAACGCCCCATTCAGATTTCAGCCATTAATGTCAAGTCAGTGGAGGGATGAAATGAAAAAGGCGAAAGGCAGCAAGTCGCTGACTATCAAAGACTATGTTGTTCTAACTCAAGACAGAATCCAACGTGAATTGGCACGGAGTGCAATAGGCTACCTCAAAGTGGGTTTACAGTTTCTTCACAATGAACGTGAAAGTCCCCACCCATTAATTGAACCAGCTATAGGCAATCTTGCAACTGCAATTGAGCTTATGCTGAAAGCATTTCTAGCTAAAAACAATCTTGTTTTGCTATTTAGTGATTTACCTTTGGAGCTTAAGATTCTCTTTACGTGCCCAGATAATCTGTCATCGAGTAGTCTGAGTTGGAGATATCTCGATAACCTGCTACGTGCATCTGCCCATAAGACGTTCGAACTGGATGAGTTAGTAGCAAGCTTCTATGTATTTTACCCAGGGAAAAGACAAACTTTGGGACCTTACTTTAGACTATTGTCACGATGTAGAAATGCAAGTATTCATTTTTCATTACCATCTTTCCAGCGATATGAGTTAGAGAGGACTGCTTATCTAGCCATAAGCGTTTTTGAGATTCTAGACAAAGAGAAATGTCTGCCATCTTTCTACTATAGGTTAGGCAAAGAAGACAAAGAATTTTTATCTGAGTACAACGAAGAGCGAATAGAACGAGTTAGGCGCAAAATAGAGCTAGCAAAAGAAGAAGCTAAGAAAGCTAAAGATACGGTGATTCTTGCGGATAGCTGGGACACATATGAGAGAACGTGTCCTATTTGTGGTTGCGGTGGTATGCTGACGGGAGAAACGCAAGTTGAGGCAGACTTCGATGAAGATGGAGCTGCCAATCCTTATTTGATTTTCCTAGCTGATACATTTCAGTGCGATGGCTGTGGTGTCAGCCTTGATGATGTGGAAGAATTAGAACTAGCTGGTATGGACATCGTCTATCACAGGAGCGACAGTGATATGGATAAGTGGTGGGCAGAACATGAACCTATCGATTACTCGGAATATTAGGTCGAATGAAATTGTTCATCCAAACCAACCACCCTTACTCTAGAAGATACAACACAAGCCTCTGCCGGTTTCGCTATTGTATTGATCTGTACGCTGCCTAAATTTGAGGGAAATTCTTATACGAGCCAACATCTTAGTGGTCAGGCTTAAGTAGCACCAATGTCCTTGGGGGATACCCCCTATCAATATGTGAACAACTAGCTTTGCCTTGTGAACAATCTAGCTTTGAACACCTGCTGCTGCCCAGGCATTGCTGTCGGGGCTGACCTGGCGGTACAAAACCCTTTCTCTTGTTTACCAACTATAATATTTGAGGTAAAATAGATTCAGTTTCGCGGGAGTAACTCAGTGGTAGAGTTCCTGCCTTCCAAGCAGGTAGTCTGTTTGAACTCACCGCACGCACAGATTCTACGTTTTCCTCCTTTGTTTTTTATTGAAGTAGGTAGTCTACAGCAAGGCTAACGCCTAAGCTGAAATAAGTCAACGCCTTGTCCTGGCTAACTTTCTCATTACGTTAACTCCCATGGTATATTTCCATCAAATTAGAGCCTGTGTTGTTCTCCAGAGGCCCAGACTCTATCGCTCTTTGGGGCTTTCTCCTCTCAATGCTATAATAGTTCTTGAGTCTTCATGGATATCTTAGCCACGCTTAATCCCGCCCAGAGAGAAGCTGTGGAGGCCATCGCAGGGCCTGTACTTATCCTGGCTGGACCCGGCAGCGGCAAGACCAGAGTGATTACCCATCGCATCGCCTATCTGATTAAATCCTGCGGCGCTAGCCCCCACAACATCATGGCGGTTACCTTTACCAATAAAGCCGCCCGAGAAATGAAAGAGAGGTTGGAACAACTCCTAGGGCAGGCAGTAGAAGCCTTAACCTTGGGCACCTTTCACGCCATTTGTGCTCGAATTCTCCGCCGTGAGGGCAAAGCCATAGAGCTTGACTCAAGCTTTGTTATCTACGATGAAGAAGACCAGCTAAGCCTGACAAAACAAGCTCTGGAAGAACTGAATCTCGACCCCAAGCAATATGCTCCTCGGGCTCTTCACTCAGCCATCGGCGCTGCTAAGAGCCGTCTTATCGGCCCTAAGGACTACGCCCAGCGGGTTAGCAGCTATTTTGAGGAGATAGTTCACAGAGTTTATCAACGCTATCAGCAATTGCTCAGCCAGAGTCGGGCGGTGGATTTCGACGACTTACTGATGAAGACAGTGCAGTTGTTCCAGGCCCATCCTCAAATCCTTAACAGATACCAGTCAAAGTATGTTCACATTCTGGTCGACGAATTTCAGGACACCAACATCGTCCAGTATATGTTGATGAAGCATCTGGCAGGAAAATATCGGAATCTGTGCGTGGTCGGCGACCCCGACCAATCTATTTATTCTTGGAGATTTGCTGATTTGCGTAATATCCTGAGCTTCGAGAAGGATTACCCCGAAGCCAAAGTAGTGTTTTTGGAGCAGAACTACCGCTCCACCAAAACTATTTTAGAGGTAGCCTCAGATGTCATCTCAGCAAATGTACAGCGCAAGCCCAAAAAGCTATGGACGGAAAACGAAGACGGAGCTTCGGTAACCGTTATCGAAAGTTATAATGCCGAGGAAGAAGCTCAATCTGTTGTCAATGAGATAGAGAAGCTGACTGGCCAAGAGCAAATATCCCTCAAAGATTGCGCCGTCATGTATCGGGTTAATGCTCAATCACGAGCATTGGAGGAAACTTTCCTGAGGTATGGTGTGCCTTACAGGCTTGTTGGTGGCACGCGCTTCTACCAACGGAGAGAGGTTAAGGATATTATTGCTTACCTCAGACTCATTAACAACCCCCAGGACAATGTCAGCTTGACTCGGATAATAAACGTTCCTGTAAGGGGCATTGGGCAGCGTACCCTAAGCCATCTCCAGGATTGGGCAAAGGCTCATGATGTCTCCCTCTTCGAGGCTTTAAAACAGGTGAGTCACAATCCTATTGCCAGCGAAGCGAAGCAATCTCTTCCTTCGCGCATTACTCAAGCCTTGGCTGGATTTGATGCTGTTATGGCTGAGCTCATTGCCCAAAGCCGTGAGCTAAGTCTTTCAGGTTTACTGGATGAGATATGGGAGCACACCGGATATAGAAAATATATTCTGGACAAGGAAGATGGGGAGGATAGATGGGAGAACGTAATGGAGCTGAAAAGTGTCGCCAGCGAATATGATGAGCTCGACCCTGAAGAGGCTTTAGCCGCATTTTTGGAAAAAGTAAGCCTGGTATCGGACATAGATGAGCTGGATGAAAAAGCTGACGCTGTGACCCTGATCACCTTGCACCAAGCCAAAGGATTGGAATTTCCTGCGGTTTTTATTGTTGGCCTGGAGGAAGGGATTCTCCCACACAGGAGATCTTTTGACGACCCGGAGGAGATGGAAGAGGAGCGCCGCCTTTGCTATGTGGGAATAACTAGGGCCAAAAAGCGACTCTATCTTCTACGCAGTTACCGCCGAAGTTTATTCGGCGGCAGCACGGCAAACCCGCCGTCACGTTTTCTTCAGGACATCTCACCCCACCTGATAAGCCCAAGAGGACTATGGGAGGAAAGCCCGACTCCTGTAGTTAGTCCCGATTTTAATCGGGACTCCCAGCCTCCACCTCGGCCTTCTGGCACTCTAGCGCTAAAGGTCGGTGACCATGTCCGCCACAGCAAATTTGGCCCCGGCATAGTGATGAATTGCCTTCCTACAAGGGATGACCAGGAGCTGACCGTAGCCTTTGAAGAGGCGGGGGTTAAGAAGCTCCTGGCCAGCCTGGCGCCCCTGGAAAAAATCGAGAAAGATTTCGATTTTTCCGCATAAACTATTGACAAAATACACGAAAACGGGTAGTGTATCATTTTGACTTTGGTCTCCAGCGTAAAGTTTCTGGTTCTTGCTCTAATTCTGAAGATATAAAGGATTCACCACAAGTAGTGCATACCCGACTTCCAGTATCAGAACCTTCAATATATTCCTTTTCTAAGTCTAGGTGGGCACACGGTGGATTACCTTTATTTTTCCATCGTTCCCTAAGCTGTTCAGCTTTTTTCATTTGCATATCACTTACCCCCCTAGTTTGACAAAAAGTATAACATGGTATTATAGTTAAGAAAATTAAATATGAAGAAAGCCGCTGGGCTAAAGCGGCTTGATTAGGCTGTCAACGGTATATCTATGTGTTACTAGTTGATAATAAGATATACTCTTGGCAGTTTTTTGTCAAGAGCTACTAGGGAGGAGAAATGCGCGATTCCGATATCCGACTTGCTCTTGATGAGTTACTTAGGGAAAGACATACTGGTAAACTAGACACTATTATTAGACATGAAGTAGGTATTTGTGCTGGTAAGAGGCGAATTGATATTGCTATCATCAACAGCGAAATCATCGGATATGAGATTAAAAGTGATGAGGATACTCTAAACCGATTAGAAGGGCAGGCTGAAGTTTATGGAAACGTGCTTGATAGGGCTATTCTAGTTACGACTAAACGTCATCTCGATAGTGCTCTACGTAAGCTTCCAGATTGGTGGGGTGCCATGATTGCTTACGATAAACATGGCCATATCTGCTTAGAGAATGTCCGTGCCCCCACTCTGAATGACCGACATGATGCTTTCTCGTTGGCTCAACTTCTTTGGCGAGAGGAAGCCTTAGAGGAGTTACGGTTACGAGATAAGGGTCAAGGTCTCTCTAAGAAGGCAAGGTATTATGTATGGCTTGCTCTAGCCAATGCTGTTTCGCTTGATGACCTACGTTCTATTGTGCGCGCTCGTCTTAAGGCACGCCCAGAGTGGCCAGGCGGTCAACCACATGGGTTATGTGATGTGACCCACCAAACGATAACCAGCTAGTAGCACTGCCTGGGCTCCCGACGCTGCGTGAACAACGCTCAATCTCTGCGTCACCAGCAGAGTATCTTCTTCCTGCAAAGTAAGGTGCCTGGACTACTCTCTGGCAAAGCGTGAAGAACGATGCATTTCCTGCGAGCCCCCTTGCCTCACGCTCAACCTGCCATTGGAGACCACCTGTGTACCGTAGATTGGGGTTTGGTGCACGTGGAGGTGTAGGCCCAAATATCGGGTAATTGATGCTGTAATCACCGAAGTCAGGAATGATGGCTGGATTTGCTTGAGTTACATGAGCAAAGAACATTGCATCGAAGCGATTCAGTGGAGTAGCTTGCCCCAATGCGAAGTTTGAAACCGACCTGGGAAAGGCACCACTTGCAAGAGTAACGCTTCGCCAAGCTCCACATGTAGTAGCCCACCGGAGCATGTTTAGTGCTAAAGGTACACATCGGGTTACATTCCTTGAGGAATCTACAACTTTGAAATCTATAATGAGGTCTATCTGACTAATATTAAGACCAAGATGGCTCATAATATTGGTTACATGTTGAACGGGCACATTAGGGTCGGGGTCCTGTGTATCAGTCCCAAGTCGGAGACAGGCACCTTGACCGTGCAAAACACAGGCTTGCTGGATTTGGTTAAGGATGGCAGGTGTATCACTAAGCCGAAACACGGGTCGCTCATATACATTACGCTGATACAATTCCTGAGAAAGCTGTGTAACAGCACTTGACCTTTGACCGAAAATGTCACAGTCTGCCATTATTATTTGTCCACTTGGATAATTACGGGTCAATCGATTGACGAAGTTAGTAACTGGTGATGTCTTTGTATCAGTCGGAACTAATTCAAAGAGTACTCGGCTAGCAGCCAAAACGTTCGTGCTAGCGTTCTGCCATGCCCAGATTTCGGCAGGCTTACTTTTAAGTATAGGTACATAATTGTATGCCATTCTACGAAAATGCCTCCTGTATGATACTATCTATATGATATTATACCACCAATTTCGACCAAAGAGAACCTTGAAATGCTTGAGCTTGACAATGCTTGAGCGGTGTAGTATTGTTAAGATATGGCGGAAAAACCACGGAAGAAGAAAAGAGATTCCGATTTTGCGGTAACTGCCTTCCGGGTAGTTCAAGAGGCTACAGGACAAACCGAGCCTGAGTCTGAAGAAGCAGAGCCAGAGTTAATCGAAGGTAAAAATCCCCATGCCGTGGCACTTGGCAGGTTAGGTGGCTTAAAAGGCGGTAAGGCTAGAGCCAACAAGTTAACGCCAGAACAAAGGCAAAGGATAGCTAAAAAGGCGGCTGAAGCTAGATGGCGTAAATTGTAAAATTGCTGTTAAAAATAACTTGACATTGGTCAGTGGGTATGTTATAATCCAAGTCATGAAAAGTAGGAGGTAAACCATGCTTATCAACTTGGATGAGGCCAAAGAAATCGTAACACCCGAAATCGCTGCTGCTTTAGCTTATTGTGCTGCTTCTGCATTCAGAGATTGGTTTAAGGAAGTATCAGATAAGGCTAGGGCTATTTCTTCTTCAAGCACAAAAGCCATCTTTATTAATGACCACATGCTCCACTATGCCAAAACCGTTTTTACTGACCCCACCAAGGCTAAACTCATTCCCAAACATGGGCGGTATCAGTTACTGCTGAAAGGCAAACTACTATTTAAGATGAAGAAGTTGAATCGCAACCTTAGGCCAAGTAACATTCCGACAAAGACGACCATTAATTTTAATGCACAGTTGATGCCACCTGAATATAATACCCAGCTCCGTTTTGCCAACATGCCTGATGATATAACTCATCTGATTACTGGGTACAAAGAAGATTCACTTAAAACAGGAATGAGTGCATTTATTATTTGCCCCGATGGCAACCGTAACCACTGGGTTTGGCCTTTGGCTTTCACACCATTGCCAGACGAGGTTAAGAGTGCAATCTCATCTGATAGCGAACTACCTAGCAAGCCAATAAAGGAGTTAACACCTAAAGTAAAGGTACAAAATGACCCAAGGTAAACCTATTAATCCAGATATGCTGGTTCTGGCCAGACAGTCACGGGGATACGGACAATCCGAATTTGCTGAGCTTGTCTCAATGTCCCCTGGGTGGCTATCTATGATTGAAGCAGGAATTAGGGACATACCACTAGAAAAACTACAGAAGCTAGCTCAGATATTAGATTATCCAGTTTCGTTCTTCTATAAGACTGGCCGCTTATGTGGCCCTGGGATTAATGAGATGTTCCACCGTAGTCGTTCCAAGATTCCAGTAAAGGCACGAGACAAAGACCATGCATGGTGCGAGATTAACCGGCTAAATTTGGAAGTTCTACTCAAAGGTATTGATTTGGGCGATATAGAGATACCACGATATGACTTGCAGGACTTTGACGGTAGTATTCAAGATGTTGCTCGTGCCGTTAGAGCCAAGTGGCAATTGCCTACTGGGCCTATAAGAAATATAGTCAAAGTAATTGAAGAATCGAGGGGAATAGTTGTTCCTTTGAGGTTTGAAAGTCGATTAGTTGATGCTACAAGTTGCTGGCCTTCTAATATGCCGCCACTTTTTTTTATGAGTTTGGATTTTCCTACAGACCGCATTAGGTTTTCACTGTGCCATGAATTGGGGCATTTGGTCATGCATCAAGATAGCCCTAATCCCTATCAGGAACGGCAGGCTGATGAATTTGCTGCTGAACTTCTTATGCCAGAGCACGAAATCAAGCCTTATCTGATGGGCTTGAATCTGCAAAAATTGGTTACCCTAAAGCCATACTGGAAAGTATCAATGGCGGCATTGTTGAAGCGTGCCAAGGATATAGATGCAACAACTGAAAGACATGCTAAGACTCTGTGGATTGAAATGGGTAAGGCAGGATACCGAAATAGAGAACCAATTGAGCTGGATTTACCCAAAGAAGAACCTAAGCTGTTGCAAGAAATAATAGGCATTTACTGTAATCAAATGGGCTATTCTGTAGAGGATTTAGCGACATTGTTTGATTTGAATGAACACGAAGTGTGTCGCCTATACTTCGGGTATTCAGATAGTGATAACAAGGCTGAAGCCCAATCTGCCATTGAAGAAGCTGAACGAATTCTGAACGAATATCGCAATAAATAGCCCCACAAATCCTTACAATTTGCCCCATTTCCCTATTGACAATGCTTGAGCGGTGTGGTATAATATAATCAATTAGAAAGGATAGGGATATGAACAAGCTAAGTTTAAACCGCCAAGCACAAATCATAAAGGTTCTATGCGAAGGTAACTCTATACGTAGCACTGCTCGTATAACCGGCACTGCTATAAATACAGTCATTAAACTACTTAAAGAAGTAGGTGCTGCCTGTCTGGAATATCAGGATAAAAATCTACGGAATCTATCATGCCAAAGGCTAGAGTGCGATGAAATCTGGTCGTTCTGCTATGCAAAGGACAAGAATGTGCCTCGAAATAAACAAGGCCAATTCGGATATGGTGATGTTTGGACATTCGTGGCACTCGATGCCGATACAAAGTTGGCCTTAAGCTGGCTAGTTGGTTTACGTGAGCTAAGATATGCCTATGAGTTCGCCAAAGATATTAAGAGGCGTCTTTCAAATCGTGTTCAACTCACTACTGATGGACATAGAATGTATTATGAGGCAGTAAGAAATGCTTTTGGCAATGATATAGACTACGCCATGCTAGTCAAATACTACGGTAATGAACAAGACGAATTTGGACGTTATAGTCCGCCAAAATGCACCCAAGCAAAAGCAAAACTCGTAAATGGTTCTCCTGACATGACAAAGGTATCTACAAGCTACATTGAGCGGCAAAACCTTACAATGCGAATGAGCATGAGGCGGTTCACGAGATTAACCAATGCCTTCTCTAAGAAACTGGAAAACCATGAGTATGCTTTGGCTCTTTATTTCATGCATTATAACTTTGTTCGGCCCCATAAGACATTGGCTAATCACCATCCTAGAACGCCCGCTATGGCTGCTGGAATTACTAATCGTATTTGGGATGTCAGCGACTTAGTTAAGTTGGTTAATGTATAATTTGGAGGACAAAATGGTTAAAGGCAAAAAGCCAAGCAAGCTAATAGAGATTGGCTATCAAAAGATGTGTGATTGCCCCGCAAACCATATTAACTGCTTGAGCGCCAAAGAATGGATACAAAGCCAAGTTGCTATTTGGGAATTCTCTTACGAGAAAAGAGACATTCGTGATAAGAGTGTCCATCCGGCTGTATTCCCTATTGGTCTGCCCGCAAAATGCATAAAGCTATTCACGCATGAGGGTGAATTAGTTATTGACCCCTTTAATGGCATAGGGACAACCCTACTCGCTGCGCAGGACTTAAATCGAAATGCGATAGGCTTTGACCTCAAGCAAGAGTATATTGATATAACTTATAACAGGCTAGCACATGGTAACTCGGTGAACAAATCTCAACAGATAGCCATTAAAGAGGATGCTAGAAATATCCCTCAATATCTTAAAGAGAACACAGTATCGCTAATCGTTACATCACCACCTTATTCTAGGTTCTTAGATAAGCCTAGACTGAATAAAAGTATGCGAGGCGATTTACGAAACAACAAGCACTATTTAACAGTCCAACAATACTCGCAGGATGATAGAGATGTAGGCACACTAGACACTAACGAGTTTGTTAAAGAATTAGGCGTGATATTTGGCAACCTATTACCATTCTTAAGGAAACGGGCGCATTGTGTTATTGATATTAATGACCTATGGTGGGAAAACAAACGCTATCCTACTCATGCACTCATAATCGAGGAATTAAACAAAATCGGCTACGACTTGAGGAACGTTATCATTTGGGATAGACGGCCATTGGTTAATAGAGTGGGTATATTCGGATGGCCTAATAATTTTATCAAGCTAGGTACAACTTTTGAGTATATCTTGGACTTCTGGAAGCCTAGCTAGAGCAACCTCTGTCTATTCTTAAAGCAGAGGCCAAACTTGCTTGGGAGCACTCTAAACCCCGTTCCGTGGTCATGTGGCGCACCATTAGGGAATTGTCCTATTCTCACATCAACGCAAACAGTACCTTCTTTCAAGGCAGTTGCGAATCCGGGATAGTCGAACCCACTAAGTAGCCATGCCTCGTTAAACCAAAATTCCTCGCTTTTTCCTATACCCCTCGTATCAGCCATGACATAAAGGATATGCTGCAGTTTCTTTTCAAAGGCTTGCTTTAACGTGGGTTCATCCCAATATCCTAGTTCAGTACCATCTGATGAGATAAGAGATATCCTGTTAGGCTCAATCTTGACCTTGAATCCTGTTACGCCTCTGAGGGTGTTGTAGCTGGTGGTAAATGTGGTCGTATGTAGTACCTTTTTGCCTTTGCTGTCCTCAGTTACATAGCCATAGTCATTTAGTAATTTGCTATTGGCTTTTCGTGGTAATGGTGCTCTCGTGAAAAGGGTCATCATGCTTTGTGAGTGTCTTCTGGCCGACTTTAACTCTGCGAACGTAGTATTGGAGATATCAATATTGTTTTCCTGAATCCCTAGAAGGTCCTCTAGAGTTTTGCCGATTCCAGTAGGGCCACGCCTGTGAGTAGCAATATAGCCCCTAGCTTTGATTTCCTCTAGCTTGCTTACGGCTTCCGCTAAGGTCTCCATTATTGGAAGCCAGTTTATGCTAAAATTTAGTCAATTACAAGACTTAGATTTCAAAATGATACACTACCCGAAAACGTGTAAAATAGAACGTAGATGCCTATTAAGATTTTAGAGTCGGAGGTCGTTTCTAAGATCGCTGCCGGGGAGGTGATTGAGAGGCCGGCCTCGGTGGTCAAGGAGCTTATTGAGAATTCCCTCGATGCCGGAGCCACTCAGATTGCCGTAGAAGCCCAGGGTGGTGGAGTAGAGCTGATTAAGGTGAGCGATAACGGGGTGGGTATCCCGGCATCGGAGCTAGAGCTTGCCTTTCACAGGTATGCCACGAGCAAGATCGGCAACTTGGACGATTTGGAGAAAATCTCCAGCCTCGGCTTTCGGGGCGAAGCTCTGCCCAGCATCACCGCTGTTGCTGAAGTGGAAATCCTCACCCAAACATCCTCAGCCCCAATTGGCAGCTACCTGCATTTGAGAAAGGGCGAGGTGGTCCATAGGGAGAGCCGAGCCAGGCCCCAAGGCACCACCATAACCGTGCGCCGATTGTTTCGCTATTTCCCCGTGCGACTTAAATTTCTCAAATCGATAAATGCCGAAAATAGCCACATCGCCCATTTGGTAAGCCAGTACGCCCTGGCTTTTCCCGAGGTTAAGTTCAGCCTGGTTCTTGATAAACGTCCCAGCCTGCGCACTACGGGCAATGGCGACCTGCGCGAGGTGGTAAGCGAGATATATAGTTCAGAGCTAGCGCAAAGGATGCTAAAGGTGGACCAAAAGGACAGCCTGGCTAAAGTCGGTGGCTTAACAAGCCCACCTTCCTTAGCCCGTTCTAATCGCAACTATCTCAGCTTCTTCGTCAATCGCAGGTGGGTGCGCAGTCCCTTGCTAACCCGGGCGACCGAGGAAGCCTATCGTGGCTTACTTATGGATGGCCAGCATCCCATTGCGGTAATCAATATCTCCCTGCCGGCTCAAGAACTTGATGTCAACATCCATCCTGCCAAAGCCCAAATAAAGTTTTGCCATGAGCAAACTGTCTTTAGCAGCGTACAGAAAGCCATAGAGGAAGCATTAGCCAGGACGCCTATAGCCAGCTCGAAGGCTGTGCCCTTCTCAGTCAGCTCAGGGCAGTGGCAGAGCCCCCGCATGATAATGGATAACGAGCCGGCTTTTGTTGTTGCCCAGCTGCCGACCATGGAATTACCAGTTTTGAGGGTACTGGGGCAGCTAGCCAACACCTATATTATCGCCGAGGGACCCAACGGACTCTATCTCATCGACCAGCACGCTGCTCATGAGCGCATACTTTATGACCGAATTTCAGCGCAGTGGGCACAGAAGGAAGTTGAAGTCCAGGGATTACTCCAGCCGATAACCATAGAGCTTAGTCCCAGAGAGGAAGAGACCCTGAGAGCCAGTAAAGAGTTTCTGGCCGAATTTGGCTTCACCATTGAGCCTTTCGGAAATAGAAGCTATGTGATACGCGCCATACCGGCACTAATGGCCAGAGCGAATATTATTGAGATAATAAGTGCGCTGCTTGATAGCCTTGCCAGCAAACAAAGTCCCAATCCCTGGGAGGAAAAGATAGCCCAATCTTTGGCCTGCCACGGCGCTATCAGAGCGGGACAACAGCTAAGCAATGAAGAGATGCGGGAGCTAATAAAGCAGCTAGAGCAAACCAAGCAACCGCGCAGCTGTCCCCACGGTCGGCCAACTATGATTCATTTAAGTTCTCATCAACTAGAGAAGGAATTTGGCAGGATAAGCTAGAAAACTAGCAAGGTTACTAGTCCAAAATTTGCTTCACAGATTTTCTATTTGCATAAACCAGAAGCCGGTCTCCTTCTACGATTTTCTCATCCCAATTCGGCCTAGCTAGGTAAGTACCGGCCCTGTCTATACCAAGGATTTCTATGTCCCCTTCCGCGGTGATATCAGCCACAGACAAGCCAATGCTCTTCGAGCTTTCTTTTATCAGGGCAAGACTAATAGCCCAGTCCTTCTCCACGTGGAATATTTCCTCAACCATTGGAGCTTCCCTAAGAATTCGGTTCATAACTGGCCTTTGCAACCGGTCAAGAATCCGCTGGCCAACATTGCTTCTTATAATTAGTTGATAGAGGCCGAATATGCCTCCAATTATTATGGCCAGGCGAATGAAAAACCACGTGTAACCGCTCACCTGGGTGAAAGATGCCACTAAAGTGGCAATTATAGTGACTAGGCCGGCATTTCCCAGTATAATGAGAATGGTCACAATTCTACGCCTGGTTCTGTGCCCCACCACTCGTTCAGCTTCTCTCGTCGTGAAGCCTGTTCCCGAGAAAGCGGATAACGCCTGAAATCTAGCTACTTCGGGTTCTATCCCAGTTAACTGGAGGGCAAAGCCTCCAATTCGGACGATGATGAAAGAAACTAGAATAGCTGTCAACAAAATGCCTACATAAGCCATATTCAACACCTCCAACTTAGGTTCTGCTGAACCATGAATGGCACTGCCTGTGTGGAAGCTTGCGGGTGCCCAATCGCTTCGCCCTTCAGTTCAGATGCCAGAGACATATTCTTCATTCAGTAACTTTAGAGCCACCTCCTTCTCCTGAAATAGACTACCAGAGAAATGCCTATCACTGCCATTACAATCAAGATGCTAAAGTACCCATACCTCCACTCTAGCTCCGGCATATTTGCGAAGTTCATGCCGTAAATGCCGGTGATGAAGGTCAGCGGAATGAAGATAGTGGCTATGATTGTTAGTACCTTCATCACCTCATTCATACGGTTGGACACTGAAGAAAGATAAGTGCTCAGTACACTCTCGGCCATATCTCTGAGACCAAGAGTAAGCATCTCAATCCGCACCAAATGGTCATAAATGTTGCGGTAATATATTTGAGCTCGCTCGCTTATCAGGGCATATTCGCCGCGGCTGAGCCCGTTCATTATTTCCCGCTGAGGCAATATGACCCGCGTCAATGCCAGTATGCTGCGTTTGAGCTGCATAATCGACATCAGTGTTTCTCTCTTCGGCTCGTGAAGTGCCTCGGCCTCGAGTTGATCATTCTTCTCATCCATCTCCTCGATAGTAGGCATGATATTGTCCACCAGCGTATCGATAAGGTCGTGAGCCAAGAAATCGACTCCCCTGCGCATAAGGCGTTCGTCTTTTCGAACGCGATCCAACATAGATGAAACCGACCTCATGGGTACATCATGGCTGGTGACCACGTAGTTTTTTCCCAGAAAGAGAGCGAGTTCTGTGGTCTCCACTACCTCAGACTCGATGTGGTAATTGATGCCATGAACGATAACAAATAAGTAGTCATCAAAGTCATCTATCTTGGGTGGATGTATATTCTTGCTAATACAATCTGCCACTGCCAGGGGATGAAAATGGAATACATTGGATAGTAACTCGGCATCCTCGTTCGTCACATCTTCCATATCAACCCAGAGCAGCCCCTCCCCAGTTGCCAGAAAGTTCCTGATTTGTTCCATGCTTAGCTGGTCCAGGAGTTTCCCATCCGGCGCCAGATAGAAAGCACACTTTATCATCGTCGCCTCCTTAAACTTCGCAAAAGTTGCTCAATACCGAATACTACCGGAAGAAACGTCGGTAAGCTCCTTTTCAGTCAACATTATTTTGCCATCCATTTTAGCCTCCAAAGAATGTAGTTATTCATACTATAGCACTATAGCGCAAGCCGTATCCTGCTATAATATTTGCCTAGCTCTGCCAAAGTATTACCTGTCAATAATCCCGATACCAGCCCTCAGTCACCGGGGCGAATTTGCCGTTTCCAGCCCCCAGCCTGGAATACCAGGGCTTACCGTAGCTATCAGCTATTTCAGCTAGTTCCGCCAACCTTGGAGCAGCCGTATTCTGGAAAAAATTCATCCTCTCATCCCGAGAGCGAATTTGGGCGCCCTCCTGCCACAGGGCACGCCCTGCCAGGAAACCAGAAGCTCCCGCCTTACAGGCTATCTTCACCTGCTTCCTGAACGACTCAAAGTCAACACCGGCACTGAGCAGCACCCAGGGTAGTCGGGATGCCTGGTTTAACTCCTGGCACAACCCCAGCAGCTTTCCCTCATCTTGCTCAAACTTAATATCTGCCGGGAATTCCGCTTTCAACACATCAATGGGCAAGGCAGTAATCTGCCGGGCAGTTTCGATTACCAGACCAGGTTTTATCTCAGCAAACTTCTTCGAGGATGTCCCGCCTTGATTTATGTGTTCTTTACGAACAGGATTCTCTTTTTCCTCAGTGGGATAGCTTACCGGCTCAACCAGAAAGGCTATATCTTCTTCAAGGCATTGGTCGGCTAACCTTGCCACCAAATCGAGCTGTTTTGAGGCGACATCCTTCAGGTCGGGCCTGAAGTAGATTAAAAGCTTGACCGCTGAAGCTCCCATTTTCTTCACCTTTTTTACGCTCCAGCCGGGCAGAAGCTCAGTAATTCTAGCCGTACTATCTCCGGTATAGCCGGTCTTTTCCATGCCGACAAGAAGCCCCTTAGGTCCGGGCAAGAGACCCGCAGCTATAGCCTGACCAGCTCCATATTCCGGGTCAAGCAATATGGCACTGGCAAAAGGCGCTACCGCTTGACAGAGATCAAGCTTAAAATCAACCATGTCCTGGTAACTCACAGCATCAGGGTTTTTCTCGTTCAGGGCCCGCTTAAGCGCTCCCCTGTGGTCAATGGCACACATTGTCATCATGCCCCTGGAATCAGCCAATTGCTCGAGCCCTCTTAGCTTGCCGATAGATATGTTCATTACATCACCCTCCTAGACAAAACTATGACCATATTTTTCTTTCACTCACAAAGGGGCTTTCTCATCTCCTGGAGGGCAAAGGCGGCGGCACCGAGCACGCCAGAATCCCGACCCAGCTCAGCAGAGGCAAATCGCACAGCCTGGAAAGCCTCTTTATATGCTCTCTCTCCAGCCACCTTGAAGGCTGGCTTGAGCAGCATATCACCGATGTTTGATAAACCACCACCGATAACTATCAACTCAGGGTTGAATATGTTTATTAAATTGGCCAGCCCTACACCTACGTAGTAGCCAGTCCGAGCAATAAGTTCTTTAGCCAGGCTATCACCCTGCTCGGCAGCGCTATGAATGACCTGCGCCGTCACCTTTTCCACGTCACCCTCGGCATATTCCAGAATGGACGTCCTGACTCCTTCTTTAATCCGATGTCTTGCCTCCCTGGCCAGGGCTGTCCCCGAGGCCAGCGTTTCCCAACAACCTCTGTTCCCACAGTTGCAGATTGGGCCATCGTCATCAATGGTCATATGCCCCACCTCGCCAGCGGCACCAATAGCCCCTGTGTAAATCTTGCCATCAATGACAATGCCTCCGCCGATGCCTGTGCTGAGAGTAATATAGATGAAGTTACGAACACCCCGGGCGGCGCCAAAATAAAATTCCCCCAGGGCAGCAGCATTGGCATCATTGATGAGAAAGGTCTTCTTGCCCAGCCTTTCTTGCATTATGTCTCTTAGGGGGATGTCTCGACATCCTGGCAGATTCGGTGAGGTACAGAGGATGCCCGTCTCGGGATTTGAGATACCGGGCGCCCCAACTCCTATGGCAGTAAGCTCTGAAATGGCGACATTTGCTTGCTCTAAAGCACGATACGCAGACTCCAAAATAGACTGGATAATCGCCTCATGGCATTCTTGGGCTGGCGTTATACTGTGGTCGCGCGATAGCATTTTCCCCTGCGAGTCGGTCACCGCCGTCAGTATTTTGGTGCCTCCAAGGTCAATGCCCAGAATCAAATCGTCAGCATTGTCACCCAATTTCAAACTCCTGCTATGAGCCCTCAGCTATATAAGTAGGCCCCTTTGCCGAAGCTAGCATTTCCTTCAAAAGTAAGAGCTTGCTCCTATCTTATTCATAGGTTATCTTGGTGGGTATCTTCGTAGCCTCACTCCCAAGCTTGGCAAAAACGATCAGCTTGGATTATATTCATCTTCTCCCAACTTGCAGACTCTGTCCCAATGCCAATAATAGGTTTTGTTACAGTTTATATTATATTGTATACTGGGGCAGATAATAAAAAAAGACAGTAAGCCCTCGTGAACAATAAAAGGCAGTCCCCCATTATTTACAATTTATTCCCCCGTTTAGCAGGGACTATGCATGATTGGCTCCAGCATGCATCTCGCGTCGCAGAAATGGGCTTCAACTGGCTGTACATCAACTCAATCCATTACCCGGCGTTTTCTGGCAGCTTGTATGCTGTAAAGCATCACTACCGTATTAATCCGCAATTTTTGCCTCCCCTACCGAGGATGGCAACCCGGCCATTTTAGAGCAAACTCTTCGAGGATTCTGGGGTTTGGATCAAATCGAATCATTGATTATTACAGTTGTTGATAGTATACTGTCATTATACACAGAGGGGGAGGTATTCCATGAAATTATCTTGTCTTCAAGAAAACTTAAATAGGGGGCTAAGCATTGTAGGGAGAGCTGTAGCCACTAGGTCTACTTTACCTATCACCCAAAATATCCTTTTATCCGCTGAGCAATCGCGTCTCAAATTGGCAGCCACCAATCTGGAAATGGCTACCACGTGCTGGATTGGTGCTAAAGTGAAACAAGAGGGAGACATAACTGTGCCTGCTCGCTTGCTCATCGACTTTGTTAATTCCTTGCCCAACGACTTAATTGAAATCAATCTTCCCGCTAACAGTCGCATTCTGGAGCTTAAGAGCGGCCATTTTCAAGCCCATATTCACGGCATTGATGCCGCGGATTTCCCGCCTATCCCCCAGATAAGCGATGGCATAACTACCACCATTGAGGCAGCTAGTCTCAGGGAAGGAATTACACAGGTCGCCTTTGCTGCTGCTACTGAAGAATCCCGCCCGGTATTAACCGGAATTAACACTGAGTTTGATGGCGAGCAGCTCAACCTGGTGGCTGCCGATGGCTTCAGGCTAGCTGTTCATAAGACAACCCTCGGCTCGCCAGTCAGCGTGAAGACTACGGTTATCGTCCCAGCGAGAACCCTCAATGAACTGAATCGCCTTCTTAGTGAGCAGGAGGAACCCGTAGAAATCACCGTAAACGAAAAAAAGAGCCAGATTCTCTTCCGCCTCAAGGATGCTGAGCTGGTTTCTCAGCTTATTCAAGGTTCCTTCCCCAATTATTCCCAGGTTATTCCTCAAAGCTATACCACGCGAGCTGTAGTGGACATTAATGAGTTTCTGCGAGTTACCAAAATGTCCTCCATATTTGCTCGCGATGCCAGTGGCATAGTTCGCCTGGTCATTACCCCGGGTACTGAACTTGCTCCAGGAAAGGTAACTGTTTCTGCTCAGGCTGAGGAGGTTGGAGACAATGTTGGTGAAATTGACGCTCTCACCGACGGAGAAGAGGCGAAAATCGCCTTCAATGTAAAATATCTTTCCGATGTTTTATCTGTCCTTTCCCAGGCCCAAGTCGCTCTAGAACTCACTACCCCCTCGAGCCCGGGAACCATCCGCCCTATAGGCGTGGACAATTATGTTCACGTAGTCATGCCGATGTTTGTGCAGTGGTAGGTAAAGCTAATTCCAGCGGAATGACACCCCGAATCTCTACGTTGTGACTGTCCTTGGCATAAACCTTTATGTCTAGAGCGTCCATGAAGCGATGTTGGTCAGGGCCTAATTCTATGAAAAGCAACCCACCCAACGTCATTTAGTAAGCGCATAATCTTTTGCAGTTATGCTCACGTCAGCTTGATTTGACAGTTCTCCTTGCCCTCTTCCAACCTAGCGCCTCAAGAAGGTCTCCTACATCGGTTTCAGCATGGCCGGGGTGGCGAAGAGCGAGGTCAGGGTTGACTCGATAGCGATTGCGCCGTCCTTCTCGTTTCTTGGCGATGTAGCCAGTTTCCAGCAAGTCAGCGATTATCTTTCGCGTTGCCCTTTCCGTGATGCCAATAGAATTAGCCAGATCCCGAGCAGTTATGCGGGGATGGCGAGCGATATAGCTCAGCACCAGAGCATGATTGGTAAGAAATGCCCACTCCGGTATATTTCACCTCCCTTTTAATAAATTTTCATCAAATTTTTGCAAATTTCCTGCCAAAGGTCTTGACAAACAACATGTTAGCTGTATAATTATACATGAATGCTAAATCATTATTCAAGTATCATGAATGTGAGTGAAGCACAGGTTATTTATAACATATTCATAAGAAGAATTAAAGCACCATGTTTATTTCTGAAAAAAAAGGAGGTGATACAAGTGCAAAAGAAACGCATGCCCGGCAAACCCGGCCCCAAAAAGTAAGTAGACCATAGTCGGGGGCATAGGGGTGGGAGAGGTAACTCTCCCACCCCTGATCTGGGATGGAGAATTCTCTCATTCTTGAGAAAGAAAAAGAGAGACGTGCGTATCAGTTACCTTCAAGTGGTAGCTGAGCTCAAAATGAAGTAATGGCACTCAAAGTTCGAAACAAAATACGTAGTGTTAGGCTACTCACGGCAGTCGTGGGTTTGGCCGTAGCCGCAGCATTAGCTGCAGCTACCGTGGTGGCAGCGATTTACCTGCCTCAGATAGCTATATGGGTGCCTATTATCACTTTGGGGCTGGCTCTAGCTTTGCAAAAATACACCGCCAGTTTTCTAGCTTACTTTGCCATCACCCTCTCCAGCATTTATGGCATAGGAGATAGAATTCGCATTGCTAACGTAAAGGGTGATGTGCGAAGGGTGGGACTACTCCATACTACTCTAGAAGAGGTTGGAGAAGACGAAAAACTAGGAGGTGAGATCACTGGCAGGTTATTGCATGTGCCCAACATGCTGGTCCTAGACCAGCCTGTATTGAATTACTCAAAGGACTATTCGGTGCACTCTGAGGCTATTTCTTCTGACTATATGTTTGATGAAATCCGTATCCCCCTCACCACTGATAGCAATGTAGAGAAAGCTAGTAAACTCCTGGAAGGTATCATAAAGAGCCAGGACAAAGTCTATGTGAGAGAGGCCGGCCGAGTATTCCAAAATGGCTACCCTCAGTTTCTGAACGAAGCCACGAATAGCCCTCGTGTCCTGATCCATATTGAACCAGCGCACATCTGGATTAAGGGCAAGTTCGTGGCTCCATTGCGGGGTCGCAACGACTTGAGAAGCCGGATCCTGTTGCAGTTTCTCAAAGAAGTAAACACGCACTCCGATATAAAGCTGGCATAAGGGACTACACCGCAGATGAAGAGCGGAGGTTTGAAAATGAAGGGCATAGTTGTTTATGACACCTCCTACGGAAAAACCAAAGAAATCGCAGAAACCATTGCTAGTAAGCCAATCTGTTTTTGTATCTTTCGAAGCAACATTATATAAATAATCAAATATGCTTTGGTTAAATACATAAACAAACTTAAGCATCCTACTTTGCGGTCTGCACTTCTTATTAATGAATCTTTAAAGAACCTGATGGTCATAAAGGTTCGTGTTGGACAAGTTTTTCCAGTCAGAGGCCATGAGACTAAACCTCTATATGATTTAGTGGTTAAATCTATTTGAAATAATTATACCGTAACGTACGCATGAAATGGCAAACATCCCCATGTTTGTGCAATGGTAACTTGTTTGGTGTTCGACCAAGAACTTGAGTTGCAAGAGCGATTGAGCTAAGGCAAGCCCACAAACACTATCACCAAGCCTACCACTATCATTATCACACCCAAAGCTAATAAACCAATCAATAGCTTCTTATTCATATTTATAATTCTTTCCAAGCAGGTGGCTTGTATAATACTAGAATGCCAAGCAAAAGGAAAGGATTGGCGCTATACTCAATAGCCAAGCATCAAGCACGCAGTACTGTTACATTTATCTCCCTTTCATCACTGGTAATAAGTAATTTGCGAAAATGGTGACTGCTATTTCGCGATAGGGAGAGTGAATGAAAAACGGCTCCCCTTTCCCAGCTCGCTCTGGACTGTGATTTGTCCGCCATGGGCTTCCACCAGGCGCTTGGCAATAGTAAGACCCAGACCACTGCCTCCAGTAGCTCTGGCGCGGGACCTGTCCACTCTATAGAAGCGCTCGAATATATTAGGCAAATCCTCGGCAGGAATGCCTTCGCCAGTATCAGATACGCAAACCTCTACCCAGTCACCTTGTGCCATAGCAGCCACATTGATAGTGCCTCCCTTACGAGTATGAGCCACCGCATTTTCCAGAAGGTTATACAGCACCTCGTTGACCCGTTGCCGGTCAATGTTAACCAGTGGCAGATTATCAGGCAGGTCAAGGGATAGCGATATCTCCTTTGCTGCTACCTTGGGCTGCCAGGAAGTTACTGCCTGCTTAACTAAGTTGGCGATGTCTTCCGCCTGATAAGCCAGCTTCAGTTCGCCGGCTTCGGCAAGACTTAGCTCCTGGAGCTCATCAACCAGTCGTGAAAGCAGAGCTGTCTCTTCATTGAGGGAGCGGATAGTAGCGGCATTTGCCTTCATCACCCGATCGCGAATTGCCTCCAGATAGCCTTGAATATTGGAAAGAGGGGTTCTCAGTTCGTGAGCAACATCAGCAACCAGATTCCGTCGTAATTGCTCGGCGTGCTCCAAGTCGGCAGCCATGGAGTTAAAGGCTTGAGCCAGTACCCCAACTTCGCCTTTGCCCTGGAATTGAACCCTCTGGGACAAGTCTCCCCGTCCCAATCTCCTGGCAGCATTGGCAAGGACACCGATGGGTGACGACAGTCTCCGAGACAGGACAAAAGTCAATATCAAAGCGATGACAATTGCCAGCGAGCCTCCCAAGAGAAGAAAGCGATTTATTGATGCGGAGAGTCTTCGGAATGGAGCAACATATGGTTCTGCCTCCGGGTCAAGGCTGATGTAAACTCTTCCCAGAATCACTGGGCCCCAGGTCAGCTCGATAGGACCGTCTGGTGAGTCAGGGTTATAATAATCCCCTAAAAGTTTTTCCTGTGAATCAGCTATGACTATCCCATTGGCATCGGTCAATATAATATGTGTCCCGGCGATACTCGACGCATCTACAACTACGGACTGGACGCCCTCCCAGCTTTGTTCCTTCCAATAATGGATGTACAGACTAGATTGTATTTGCTCGGTACGATATCCCGCACTTATTTCCTCATAATATTCCACTTCGACAGCGATGCGTTGACTGACGAAGAAATATATGGTGCCAACGGTCACCACTATTATCACTGCGAAAACCATCAAAAGGCGAAACCACAAACTATATATCACTGTTCACCTCTGACAAACTTATAGCCGACTCCATATACCGTCTTTATATATCTGGGGTGGCTGGGGTCTGGCTCCAGTTTTCGGCGTATGTTGAGGATGTGAACATCAATGGTGCGGTCGAAACCTTCAAAATCGTAGCCCAGGGCCTCTTCAATAAGGCTTGCCCGGGTGAAGACTCTACCCGGCTCCTTGGCGAGAACCCCCAGTAACTTAAATTCAACACTGGTCAAATTCAGTGGTCTGCCGGCAAACCACGCCTCGTGTTTCATAAAATTCATACTAAGTTCATCACGCTTAATCTCTTCAGGGCCACGCTCTCCGGGAAGACGCCTTAGCACTGCCCATACTCGAGCCGCTAGCACCTTAGGGCTAAAAGGCTTGGTCACATAGTCGTCGGCCCCTAAGCCCAGGCCTGTTAACTTGTCCTGGTCAGTAGTCCTGGCAGTAAGCATAATGATTGGTACATCGGATTCATGTCTCAAGATACGACAGACCTCAAGTCCATCGATGTCTGGCAGCATAAGGTCAAGAACAATAAGGTCAGGGCAGCTTTCTCGAGCCAGGCGCAGAGCTTCAATACCATCATAAGCAGTTAGAGCCTGATAGCCGTCCCGTTCTAAGTAGAGCTTGACCAACTCCACGGTCTTTACATCGTCATCAACTACTAAAACCTTTTTGCCTGCCATCCCTAGTCTCCTGGCGATGCTTCACGCCTCTTTAATGTTATAACAGAAATGCTAAGAAATTAATATGAAGGACTTCCTTCACCCGGACTTTTCTTAACAATATTGTATAAACTGTAGCCTGGAGTGAGCCAATACAATCCTCTTTGAACAATAAGCCATATGTTGTTGCCACCCCAGCGTTCTTAGCTTGACACCGGGCAATTTGGGGTGCTAGAATTCCCCTTTCTGTATGGGGGTGAGAAGATTTACGCTATTATCGAAATAGGTGGCAAGCAGTACAAGGTAGCCCCAAAGCAAACAATAGAGGTTGAGCGTTTAGATGTCCCTGAAGGCGACATAGTTGAGCTCGATAAAGTATTATTTATTGGGGAAGATAAAAATACCCTGGTAGGAAATCCTATTATTAAGGGGGCTAAGGTTGTGGCTACTTCTTTAGGGGAAGCTAAGGGAGAAAAGGTTATCGTATTTAGATATAAGTCCAAAGTTCGCTACCGAAGCAAAAGGGGACATCGCCAGACTTACACTAAAATATTAGTAAACGAAATTATTAAGGGTGAAGGAGAATAGGCATGGCACATAAAAAGGGCGGTGGCAGCTCAAGTTATGGGCGGGATAGTCAAGCTAAGCGATTGGGAGTGAAGAAGTATGGTGGAGAACAAGTTCGCGCTGGAGCTATCTTGGTTCGGCAACGCGGGACTCGTATACTGCCGGGAGACAATGTTGGCCTGGGGAGAGATTATACCCTCTTTGCCTTAATAGATGGCTATGTTAAATATGAGCCGGCAACCAGATACAAAAAGAAGGTGAGCGTTTACAAATGAAGGATAAAATCCATCCTAAGTATTATGATAACGCTAAAGTGACTTGCCTTTGTGGTAATACCTTCACCATTGGTTCAACCGAGGCAGAAATCAGAGTAGAAGTATGTGGTAAATGCCACCCCTTTTATACGGGTGAACAAAGGATAGTCGACTCCATGGGAAGGGTGGAGCGCTTTAAGAAGCGATACAAGATGAAATGATGGAATACATTCAACTCTCTATTTCTTTATGCCAGGTTGGAGGTCCAGGAGCCTGTTATTTTTTGTTGTGACAGGGGCTGTTTGACCGCGGGCAGAGTTTACTTTTAAGCTTACCTTGGGAAACTAGAAATTCATTCATCGCTGCTACTTTAGGAGATAAACTTTATATTTTCAGCCATTTCTAGCATAATACGATTAGGGATTTTTCATAATGAGACAAGATTGCAGCCTTCGCTTTAGGCAGCTAGGGAAATTGAGGCGCTAATGGCAAGACCTTTTCATTACGGTGGCCAGGCAGTCATTGAGGGGGTGATGATACGGGGGAAGGAAGGCGTGGCTATATCTGTACGCCAGCCCAATGGAGAATTAAACACAGTGAAGCAGCCCCTGGCCAGCATATACAAAGGGCGTCTCAGAGAAATGCCTTTAGTAAGAGGAATCATCGTTCTCGTTGAAACCCTGGTTTTGGGCACGCAGTCATTACTTCACTCTGCTCAAGTTGCCGCCGCAGAGGAAGGAGGAGAGAAAATACCTACAGCGCTTTTATGGGGAACCGTAGCCGTGAGCCTTGCTTTGGGTGTAGCCCTCTTCTTCATGATTCCCCTCTTCACCACCCGCTACCTTATTGACCCTTACATCGATTCTGCCTTACTAAGTGTTGTCTTTGAGGGACTTATCCGTATTGGCATTTTCATCGCTTACCTCAAGTTGGTAAGTTTAATACCTGATATTAAGAGAGTCTTTGCTTACCACGGAGCCGAGCATAAAGTAGTGAATGCCTATGAGGCAGGCGTCCCTTTGGAAGTGGAGTCGGTTAAGAAT
>Ga0315541_1000943_pt1 | contig 28949 bp, 26 predicted proteins | sample SalMarSW160190MG_FD_203095 | JGI IMG/M metagenome (GOLD analysis project Ga0315541, IMG submission 203095) | Salt marsh sediment microbial communities from the Plum Island Ecosystem LTER, Massachusetts, United States - Salt Marsh Sediment SW1601-190 ...
TTCCGACTCTTGACCGTCTTTCCCAGTATGGTTTTTCGGTAAAACTTGAAATTGAGCCAAGAGAGATGGAAAAAAAGAAAGTCTTAAAGATTGCCTATCCGAATGCCAAAAAAAGAAAAAAGCGGATTGAACCCGCGATTCACTTCGCTCGAATTATGGACTATATCAAAAAAGATGCAGTAAAAAAATATGGTAGAGATTTGATTCTAACGAATTAGGGTAACACTGTATTACACGGACTATAACACTGACATACACTGACCTTCGTGTTAGTCAGTGTTTAAATTGGTGTCCGTCAATATATCAACTCTTGCCAAATTTCACCTCCCTGACTATCATAATGCAAATGGCGGCAAAACCACGCAAGCATAAAGACGAGCAGGCTCCCAGGGCGGTTAATAAAAAGGCCTATCGAAATTTTGAGCTTATCGATAAGTTTGAGGCAGGCCTTGAGCTTTTAGGTACCGAGGTAAAATCGCTGCGGGCCGCGCAGGCCGACCTCGACGGCTCGTATGCGAGGATAAAAGATGGTGAGTGCTGGCTGGTTGGAGCAAAAATAGCCCCGTATCAGCAGGCCGGACCGGCTTCTCATGAGCCAACAAGAGGAAGAAAGCTGCTGCTGCACAAAGCTGAAATTCGCAGGATAAAAATCAAGCTTGAACAGCGGGGCTTTACCCTTGTGCCTCTGCAAATCTATTTCAGTAAAAGAGGTCTGGCAAAGATTGAATTGGCTTTAGCTAAAGGGAAAAGACAATACGACAAACGGGTGTCGATCACAGAACGTCAGCAAAAAAGAGATATCGATAGAAGCACAAAAAAGTATCGCAAATAAACCATAATGGATACTCGGCGAGTATCGAGAATCGAGGTGAATTATGACTGAAGAAGAAAAAAAACAAGAAGATAAGAAGATCATAGTCGATGAGGATTGGAAACAGCAGGCTCAAAAAGAGAAAGAAATATTAGCTAAAAAAGAAGAGAGCGAAAAAAAGGAATCCGGAGATGAGCGCAAAACCCGCGGTCCAATACCAAGAGGTAATTTCGCTGCGCTGGTAAGCATGCTCACTACACAGGCGTTGTTTGCCTTGGGCCTGTTGGAAATAAAGGGACAAGAAAAAAGGGAGCCGGATTTGGAGCTGGCAAGATACAACGTTGATATGCTCGAAACCCTCCAGGAGAAAACCAAGGGCAACCTGACACAAGAGGAAGAGAAGGTTCTTGAAAATACCCTTAACGAGCTTCGTATGGGCTATGTGACCGTGGCTGACAAAATGAAATAAGTATTTTTCTAATATAGTTTGCTGCCCAAGATGCTGAAAAGTGCCTAAAGTATAAAGTGACAAAAGTGAGCTAAAGTTAGAATTTTAGGCACTCCAAAATTTAGGCACTACGGGGATAAAATAACATTGGCAAATATCTTAGACAAGATAATCGCCGACAAACGAACCGAGGTTGAAACTCGTAAACGGCAAAAAACTCTGGATGAGCTTAAAGAGCAGATTCGCTCGATGCCGAGATGCCGCAACTTCTATAAGGCAGTCACCAAGTTCAGCCGCCGGGGCATAAACGTTATAGCGGAGGTTAAAAAGGCCTCGCCCTCTGCCGGTATTATCCGCGAAGATTTTGACGCGGTGGAGATTGCACTTGTTTATGAAAGGTGTGGTGCCGATGCCATCAGTGTTTTGACCGATGAAAAATATTTTCAGGGAAAACTCCAATACATAGAGCAGATAAAGCAGGTAGTGGCTCTGCCAATTCTGCGGAAGGATTTTATTATCGATATCTGGCAGTTGTATGAGTCCCGCGCTGCCGGTGCCGATGCGATACTGTTGATAGCCGAGGCCCTAAAGCCCGGCGTACTAATGGACTTAATGATAGCTGCTGCGGAATTAACTTTAACTGTCCTTCTGGAGGTTCACGAGGCCGATACTCTATTAGCCGTCCGCAGTCTGATTGGTTTTCCGAACAGAGGATACAGCGTTCTGGGAATCAACAATCGTAATCTCGCCACTCTGGAGGTGGACTTGAACAACACGAGCAGATTGGCCAGCCTCATCGATAACAAAAACGATCTGGTTGCGGAAAGCGGGATAAAAACACGAGCCAACGTTGAAAAACTAATAACGGTCGGCGTAAGGGCGGTTCTAATCGGCCAGACACTGTGTGAAAGTCCAAGTATAGAGGAGAAATTCAAAGAGCTTTTCGGCACATAACCAGAGAGGATCAGGACATTATGAATATAGCACTTTACTTATTAGTCGGCCTATTGGGAGGTGTTATCAGCGGTATGCTCGGCATTGGAGGGGGAATAGTAATGGTGCCGGCTTTGGCCTTTTTATTTGGTTTGAGCCAGCATCAGGCTCAGGGAACAACGCTGGCACTTATGGTGCCGCCAATCGGGCTGCTCGCGGCTTGGACATACTATAAAGCAGGTTTTGTGGATATAAAAATTGCCGCTTTTATATGTCTGGGCTTTTTCTTCGGCGGTCTTGTAGGAGCAAAACTTGTCGTGGGACTGCCTGAGCCTGTGTTACGTAAAATCTTCGGCGTGGCCTTACTTATAATTGCGACAAAGATGATTTTGACAAAATAAGGCCAGAGCCGCGACCGTAAGGGAGCGGTAATACGATGTACGATGGACGAATTAAATTAGAGCCGCGACCGTTAGGGAGCGGAAAGTGATAAAAGGAAATCAGATTATCAGGAAAACAGGGTGAAGGTTATCGGGTAAACAGGATACCAGATAAATTGATAACCTGAGCAAAAATGTGTGGCAGCGTCAAGCGCAGCTTGGCGATGGCCATCCCCAAAGCCTTCGGCTTTGAAGATGCCACGTATTTACGCACGACGAAATATGTTTCATGAGTCACGAGCTACGGGCGACTCGGCTTCTCCTTCGGCTATGCCGAGGCAAGCGAGTCAAGAAGTCTTTTGTTCGCTACTTGCAGATTGTATTTTTGCCCACTCGTCCTTGAGCGTGACGGTGCGGTTGAAGATGAGCTTCTCGTTAGAACTATCGGGGTCAACGCAGAAATAGCCGATCCGTTCAAACTGGAAACGCTGTAGAGGCTTTGCCTCCCTGAGTGACGGCTCAACCTTGCAATCCGTCAGGACCTCAAGAGAGTTGGGATTTAGATTGATAGTGAAATCCTGGTCTTGTTCGACCTCTTCGGGATTTTCTTTCGTGAAGAGGTTATTGTATAAACGAACTTCGGCATCCAGCGCATGACCGGCGCTTACCCAGTGCAGTGTCGCCTTGACCTTGCGCCCGTCCGGAGCATCGCCGCCGCGTGTAGCAGGGTCGTAAGTACAGTGCAGTTCAGTAATTTCGCCATCGGCATTTTTAACTACACTCGTGCACTTGATAAAGTATGCGTATCGAAGTCGAACCTCTCGACCGGGCGCAAGGCGGTAGAACTTTTTCGGCGGCTCTTCCATAAAATCGCCCCGCTCGATGAAAAGCTGCCGCGAGAATGGGACTTTGCGTGTGCCGGCACTCGGGTCTTCCGGATTATTTATGGAGTCCATCTCTTCGACTTTGTCAGCCGGATAATTATCAATGATGACCTTTAGCGGCCGAAGGACAGACATCACTCTCGGCGAGGTCTTATTTAGGTCTTCGCGGATGCAGTGCTCTAATAGCGCGATGTCAACGGTGCTGTTGAATTTGTTGACGCCGATGACCTTGCAGAAGTTGCGGATGGATTCGGGTGAATAGCCCCGGCGGCGCAGGCCACAGATGGTCGGCATTCGCGGGTCGTCCCAGCCGGAGACGCGACCTTGCTGAACTAATTGCAGCAGCTTTCGCTTGCTCATTACGGTGTAGTTTAAATTCAGCCGAGCGAATTCGATTTGCTGGGGATGATAAGCACCCACCGCATCAAGAAACCAGTCGTATAAAGGCCTGTGATTTTCAAATTCGAGCGTACAAATTGAGTGGGTTATTTTTTCGATGGAATCTTCAAAGCCGTGTGCCCAGTCGTAGGTCGGGTAGATGCACCACTTATCGCCTGTGCGGTGGTGCGTCGCGTGCAGTATTCGGTACATAATCGGGTCACGCATATTCAGGTTGGGATGTGACATATCGATTATCGCCCGCAGGGTGCGCGAGCCATCAGGAAATTCACCAGCTTGCATTCTCTCGAAAAGAGCCAAATTTTCTTCGACGTTACGATTGCGATAGGGACTATCCTTTCCCGGCTCGGTCAGTGTGCCGCGATATTGTCTTATCTCGTCGGCGGAAAGGTCGCAGACGTATGCTTTTCCAGCTTTGACAAGCTGGATAGCATACTGGTACATCTGCTCGAAGTAATCCGACCCAAAGTACAGACGGTCGTCCCAGTCCCAGCCCAGCCAGCGAACATCTTCTATAATGGAATTGACGTACTCCTGCTCTTCTTTTTCCGGGTTGGTGTCATCGAATCGCAGATTGCAGGTGCCATTAAATTCCTCGGCGATGCCGAAGTTCAGGCATATACTCTTTGCGTGGCCGATGTGCAGATAGCCGTTCGGCTCCGGCGGAAACCGCGTTGCAACCCGCCCGCCCCATTTGCCGCTCTTCAAATCGTCAATGACAATCTGCCGAATAAAATCAAGCCTTGAGTGTTGATTCATCTTTACTCACTTTATTCCTTCCAGCATAAAAAACATAGGTTCGGAGTTCAGTCTGACCTTTAGAAAAAATGTCATTTCGACCGGAGTGATCGCAGTGAACGAAGTGGAGAAATCTGCTTTAAAAACGATTTTATCAGATTTCTCGATTTCGGCTCATTTGGAGTTTTCGCTCGAAACGACAATCCGTTCTGTTTCAAACATTATATTTAACATTCAGATTACCGTCAAGTTATGGAGGTTCACATTTGAATGTTGTAGAAGTATGATTTTTATTTAAATAGACCCCTCGGCTGCGCTCGGGGTGACGGTATGATAGCATACTCCTATTTATGTGACGATTGGAAACATATTTCCGAAGTCGTTCCCCGCCGTCATTTCGGGCGAAGCCAAGAAATCTGTTTGAGAATATCTTTTTTCTACTAAAACATTAAAATTACGAAAATGACGTGCTGCTGATCAAACTCAAACCTGCAATATATGTAAGACCCAACAGAGTTTTCCAGAAATCGTAATCCCGTCCACCTCAAACTTGACAAGCCCTTCATAGTAGCTTAACCTATCTAATTCCGGAGAGTTAACTAATAATGAGGAACCGTAAAGTATGCCTGGGACAGTCGTAACGCGATTTGCGCCGTCGCCGACGGGTTATTTGCATGTAGGAGGGGCACGTACCGCCCTTTTTAGCTGGCTGTGGGCCAGGCATACCGGCGGCAGATTCATCCTGCGAATCGAAGATACGGACATCAAACGTAATACGCCTACCGCTACGCAACAGGTTATAGACGATCTGCGATGGCTCGGCATCGGCTGGGACGAAGGCCCTGAAGTCGGCGGGCCGAACGGGCCATACCTACAATCACAACGCCAACAGCAAGGCATATATAATAAATACGTCAGTCAGCTTCTCAATGAAGCAAAGGCCTACTATTGCTTCGATACCACGGAAGAGCTGGAGGCTATGCGTGCGGAAGCTACAGACCAGAAACAAAACTTAGCTTACGCCCGGCCTGAAAGGTTTCCCGACGAAAAAGATGTCGAAAAAGCAAAGAGTGAGGGCAGATCCGTGACAGTGCGATTTGCTGTGCCGCAGGATGAGGATATCGTAGTTCAGGATATAGTACGCGGCGATGTCAGATTTGCAGCCGGCGAGATTAGCGATTTCATCATACAAAAAAGCGATGGATTCCCGACGTATAATTTTGCCTGCGTGGTTGATGACTATCTAATGAAGATTACGCACGTGATTCGCGGCCAGGAGCATCTCAACAATACGCCAGGTCAGATAGCCTTATGGAAAGCCCTCGGATTTGGTCAGCTTCCTCAGTATGTTCACATGTCGGTAACGGTAAGTGAAAGCGGCGGGAAACTGTCCAAGCGCGAGCGTCCAAAGACGCTTCGCAATGCTATAAAAGCCGGAGATAATATCGACATAGAAAAGCTGGCTGAAGTGGGAAGCCTGACATTGGGTGAGCTTCAGTCTTTCATCGAAGGCAAGACTACACCTGATATGCCAGCCATTGATGCAATGGCCGAATACCTCGGAGTTAAATTACCTGAAATTAATATTGAGGATTTTTCCAAGAGCGGCTATTTACCCGAAACGATGGTCAACTTCCTTGCACTTTTAGGCTGGAACCCCGGTGACAATCGTGAGATTATGCTGGTAGATGAGCTGGTCAAGGCTTTTGAGCTTTCACGCCTGACAAAATCCAACAGTTTGTTCGATAGGCAGAAATTAATTGCCTTCAATACGGAACATATAAAAATGACTCCGCGCGAGAAATTGCTCAGGCATTTCAATGATTACTTAAAGATAATTGCATCTCCGGTACTATCTGCGGACGATGAACAGCTTAAAAGGATTGTCGACCTGTGCGATGGCGCACGGACCTTGGCGGATATCGAGCGTAAAAGCAGATTTCTGTTTTTAGGCAACGATAAAATAAAGTACGATGAAAAAGCAGTTCAGAAGGTTCTGAAAGCCCCCAACTTTATGTTGGGGGTTAACCCCCAGGCCAGCACTGAGCGAAGTCGAAGTGATAAACCTGGGGGCTTACCGGATAACGGCCTTGCAATGCTAAAAATCGTACGCGATAAATTGGCGCAAATGCAGGAATTTACCGAGCAGGGAATTGAGGAAATGTTGCGTTCACTTGCCAAGCAGAATAACGTTGGCTTAGGTAAAGTTGCTCAGCCGTTGCGGGTAGCCCTTTGCGGAACAACGATCAGCCTGCCTATCTTCAATTCTGTCGAGATGTTGGGGAAAGAAAAGACTTTGGCAAGAATAGACAAAGCGCTTCAAATAATCGAAACAAGGGCGGAAATTTAAAGAGGGCTATCTGGTGTCACTGCTTGTAACAGGCTCCATAGCGATTGATACAGTTAAGACGCCTTATGGTGTTAGCGAAGACTGTATTGGCGGCTCTGCTGTCTATTTTTCTATGGCTGCCAGCTTCTTCAGCCCCGTGCGTCTGGTAGGTGCTATCGGCTCAGATTGTCCATTTGACTTTGATGAGGTCTTTGCCGGCAGAGACGTTGACCTGACGGGGCTGGAGGTAAGGCAGCACAGCAAGACTTTTCGCTGGATGGGTACATACTTTGATGATATGGACGACCGCAAAACGGATTATATCGAATTAAATGTGCTTGCCGAGGACCCGCCGAAGGTGCCGGTTTCATTCAAAGACAGCAAATTTGTGTTTCTCGCAAACACCGCACCGAAGCTGCAACTACAACTGCTTGAGCAAATCGAAGAGCCGATGTTTGCAGCCGCCGATACGATGGACTTCTGGATTGAGGGGCACCCTGATGATTTATCTATGCTGCTTAGGAAAATTAACTGCCTGATAATCAACGAAGATGAAGCAAGGCTCCTGGCGAACGAGCACAATCTAATAAAGGCGGGGGAGAAAATTTTAGACATGGCCGTAGGTGCAGTAGTTATTAAAAAAGGTGAGTCCGGCTCAGTAGTATGTGACGCGAGTGGAAATACATTTATCCTGCCGGCCTACCCGGCTGCCGAAGTAAAAGACCCTACCGGTGCCGGCGACAGCTTTGCCGGCGGCCTGATGGGCTATATCGCACAAGCCGGCAAAACGGATTTCGCCACATTGAAAACAGCCGTCGCGTACGGCACGGTCGCAGCATCATTTACAATCTCAGATTTTTCAATTAACGGCCTGACAAAAACAACAAGACACGATATAAATAATCGCTTAGCAGAACTTCGCAAGCTGGTAAAATTTTAACTATAGATTTTCACGGATTTTTTAATATATTTAATCCGCCATTCCTGTCCGGCGTAGTTTTAATGAAGACGGATCACGGTGACCTATGTTAAATTCTTAGAAGCCATTTCATAACCTCCTGAGGGCTACAATCATACAAGCAATATGAAAGAATGCATTATACACAGTAATGTCACGATCCCAGCGGACCACCAAGCGGCGATTATTTCCGAACCAAGAAAAAGTTCGTTCAACTTTCCAACGACGTTTATAACGTCTCAGCTTTCGGCCATCACGGTATTTCTGCTGTCTGTTATTGCTCCGATAAGGGCAAATCAATTCAATGCCACGTGCCTTAAGCCTCTTTCGCAACGGATCGCTATCATAGCCCCTGTCAGCAATCAAACGCTTGGGTTTCTTGCGAGGCCTGCCTCGTCCTTTTCTCGGTACAGCAATATTATCTATCGTTTTTTCGAGGAGCTTGACCTCCGACGGGGACGCAGAGTCCAAGTGGTTTCCAAGAGGAATACCTTGGCCGTCGACCACCACCATCCACTTCGTGCCCTTGCCCCTCTTGGTCTTGCCGACGCATTTGCCCCTTTTTTTGCCGGAGCAAAGCTGCCGTCCACAAAAGCCTCAGACCAATCTAACTGGCCTTTCTCATCAAGCTCTGAGAGGAAAGCTCTCCAAGCTTCAAGCCATACGTCTTGTTCTTCCCAGAGTTTGAGTCTTCGCCAGCAGGTAGAGGGACTTGGATATCGTTTTGGCAAATCCGCCCAAGGTGCTCCGGTTCGCAGAATCCACAGAATACCCTCGAAAACTTTACGATTGTCAGCCCAGGGTCTGCCTCCTTTCTTGCTTGATTTTGGCTTTGGTAAAAACTTTTCTATCTTTTTCCATTGTTCGTTTGTTAATTTCCACCGTTCCTTGGCCATCTTTAAAACTCCTTTCGATGACCAAGTTTACATAAGTCATTTAATGGCGCAAGTTTAATATCTATAAATATTTAGGTTATGAAATGGCTTCTACAAAATAATCAGCAATTGACCCTATCCGACAGGATTGTTAGAATAAATCATATTCTGGTAATTTTGAAATGCTGAATATTCCAAAACAAATTGAGTACTGGGTTAGAAGCGCCGAAGAGGATTTTGAAGTCGGCAGCAATCTCATTAAGGCCGGCAAGACTCGGCACGGCATGTTTTTTATCCACCTTGCAATGGAGAAAATACTCAAGGCATGCGTCTGTAAAAATCAGAAAAAAACGCCGCCGAAAATTCACAACCTGATTAACCTCTACGAGCTGGCGGGTCTTGAAAAAAATACTGAAAGACAAGATGCGCTCGAAGCCCTAAACAGGTTTTGCCTCGAAGGCAGGTATCCCGAACAATGGCCTGCCATACCGGATAAAAAAGAAGCGCAGCGTTACCTTAATATGGCGGAGCAGTTGACAGAATGGCTGAAGAAGCAATTATAATTTCGGTTCGCAAATATCTCAATTATCTAAAAGAAAACGGCTTTAACATAAGTTTCGGGATATTATACGGCTCTCAAGCGACCGGAAAAGCCACCGAATTTAGCGACATCGATTTGATAGTAGTATCGCCTGATTTTGACAATGAAATCGAATGCAAAATGCTTGACAAGCTCTGGCAGCTTGCGGGACGAACCGATTATAGAATCGAGCCGATTCCCTGCGGTCTCGAACGATGGGAAAAAGACGACTACACCCCCATCATCGACATCGCACGTAACGAAGGAACGATTGTCACGTTAAACTAACCGCATTTTCAGCAAAAGAGCGCACAGTAGCACCCACTAATTCTTTTTGTTCCAATCCATTGGATTCTAAGGTTGGTTGCGTTCTTTTAATATTTCCAAGATGTTTGTGCAAAACTCGTTCTCACCGGAATATTTCTTAGCGTATTTCCAAAGCGTCTGGCCGGTTTTGTCCCACTGACCATGTTGACGCTTCTGTTGATGATAAATTTTGAATCTTTGATGGACAAAAGAAAGAACTTCTTCCCATGTCAGTTGAGGCATCTTCGGATATCTTTTAAGAAGATCCTGATTCTTAGTACGACCAAGACAACACATAGAGATAACGTAATTAGGTTCCTCATACCACCTGTTAGTGTAGATTTCATCTGACACATCTTCAACTCTTTCTTGTTCTATTGCACCTACAGCTCGGAGCATTCGCTGGATGTTTTTCCTGGACGGATTTGTCCACGCCTTGTTCAACTCGATTCTGCCAATTTTAACCTCTGCCAATATAATACGGATTTTTTGAGGTTCAAGTATGAGACGCTTGTCATCTTCCATCGGGACTTCGAGCAATTCGGCTCTGTGAGGAAAACGAACCGCGAGCAAATCAATGTCGGTACATTGTTGAGTACCACGGTCAGGATGGACTACAAAATTCTCAATAGTCAGGAATCCGTTTAAACGAAAATACCAATACGCTAATTTTTCAGAAGAAATCCTGGACGGATTTCTGGTTTCAGCCAATGCACTCGTCGAATATGAATTTTCGATTTCTGACATTTTATTCTGCCTTATTTTATAACTTTGGGTGTGGGTTTACCTGAACACGTACCTCGCCCTCCCAAACAAAAGATCCAAAAAGCTTCTCAGGCATCGGATTTGCCATATACATATCATTTCCAACTTTATAATATTCGTCAAGAGTCCCACGTGGAGTTATAACAAAGTGAAGACCAAGTAGCGTATCTGCTGCTAATCCATTTGGTAGCATTCGTTTTGGAAAATAAGTCACGAGTAATTCTTCTTTCTCAATAATTCCTAGCCACTGAGGATCATCAAAAACACTTGATACCAGAAGGAATTCATCACGATGGGTAATGGGGAGTATTGCAGGTTGATTGAGAATCGGTGACTCAACGAGAAGATATCCATAAGGTTCGATCGGACTTGAAGCATTAACAATGTTGCCTGGACCGATCGTCGTTCCGGCCCTGTCAAATTTTAGAACCCGAAAGACATGGCGAACTATCTGAATCCATTCGATGTCACGCCCAATCATTGGGATAATAGAGTTAACATCAATACCTCTTGCGAGGAGATCAGCACGCATCTTCTTTTGGATTTTGGTTATCATCTGAATGCGCTCTTCTCGATTGCTACCTTGAAAAAAAGCCATTAGCAATTTATACAAGAAATGAACCTTGTTTTTCATAATTTTGTCCCTTTATCGAATTGATGCGATACGTTTGCTGATACTTTCTATCTCACCCAATAAAATATGTTTTTTACTTATTGTTCATATCGGCTTGAAACTACAGTCACTTGAGCAAATAAACGGTCGAAGGATAGGAAAGTTTGTTTTATTGGATTTCTTTTCTTCACATTAAACTATATTTTTAGTGGCTGAAAGTCTCGCAAATCGAATTTCAAAAAAGTGCTTCTAAAAATCTGTGAAATTGTGGTTACAATGAATTTATGAATGGCCTGCCGTTGAATGGCGGGCTAAATATTTTAGGAAATCCGCGTAATCTGCGGTTACAAAACTATTACCCATAGACGACTTCGCCGTTTTGGGCTAAATTGGCGATAATCGACTCCCGGCTTTAACAATCCTTTTACAATGATTATGTTGATTCTGTTGGTTTTTTTCGTGAAATCGGTATAATCAGAGATTAAGATAAGGCAAGTTGGCTAAGCATTCAAACGACCAAGGCGTTTTGAATCTTGTTAATCCGAATTTGTTTATGTTTTAAGGATTTAGTATTTCGGATTTAGGATTTATAAAGGATATGCGAGTATTTATAGCCATTGACATTGACGAGCAAATCAGAACAGGATTAAGCCGTTTGCAGCAGCAATTGCAGAATAAGGCAAACGTTAAAAAAAGTGATGTCAAATGGGTTGAGCCTGACAATATACACCTGACTTTAAAATTCTTAGGCGAGATCAAAGATGAGCAGTCCGTTGATGTATGCAACATAGTTAAAGATGTTGCCGGCATGCACAGCAGTTTCGAGCTGGCTGTAGAGTCGGTCGGCTGTTTCGGCGGCAGAAGCGCCAAGGTCTTATGGGTCGGCTTAGGCGAAGGAAACGATTGTCTGCTACAGCTTCAAAAGGACCTTGATGAACAGTTAGCTTTGGCTGGTTGGCCGCCTGAATCAAGAGAATTCACCGGCCATTTAACGCTCTGCAGGGTAAAAAATCCAAAGGCAGGTACCAGGCTCGCGGAAATAATAGAAAATTACAGGGATTTTAAGCTCGGAACGACACCTGTGGATTCGGTTTATGTTTACCAGAGCCAGTTGACGCCGAGCGGCCCTGTTTATACTGTATTAGGCAACTATAAAATGAGCTAAACATAAAACTGGATATAAAATAGGAGAAGTGAAGATGGTAAAGACGAAAAAAGCAGAGGAAGGTTCGCAGGCAACCGGCAGAGAAGCTGCTCTGCAGCGTGTTATCGCACAGATCGAAAAGCAATACGGCCAGGGTGCCATTATGCAGATGGATGAGCACCAATACGCTAAGATCGCAGGCATCAGCACCGGCTCGCTATCGCTGGATATCGCCTTAGGTGGGGTGGGTATCCCGCGTGGTAGAGTCACCGAATTGTTTGGGCCGGAGTCGTCCGGCAAAACTACCCTGGCACTTCACATCATTGCGAATGCCCAGCGGGCGGGTGGCGTGGCAGCTTTTATCGACGCCGAGCACGCCCTTGATATAACCTGGGCCAAAAGGTTGGGCGTCGATGTCAGCAGTTTGTTGGTTAGCCAGCCCGATACCGGCGAGCAGGCTCTTGAAATTACTGAAATGCTGATCGCATCTAATTCAATCGATGTTATAGTTATAGATTCCGTTGCCGCCCTGACGCCAAGGGTGGAGATTGAAGGCGAGATGAGCGACACTCAGGTGGGACTGCAGGCAAGGTTAATGAGCAAGGCGATGAGAAAGCTCACCGCTATTATCAATAAGAGCAAAACAGCTTTGGTGTTTATAAATCAAATCCGTATGAAAATCGGCGTTATGTTCGGCAATCCTGAAACCACCAGCGGCGGAAGAGCACTGAAGTTTTATAGCTCTGTGCGAATCGATCTGAGACGAGTGACAACGATAAAAGACAGCAGCGGTGCGGTCGGCAACAGGGTAAGAGCCAGGGTGGTAAAGAATAAAATCGCACCGCCCTTCCGGGACGGTGAATTCGACATTATGTTCGACAGCGGAATCAGCTACGAAGGTGATTTGCTGGACCTGGGCATCGGATGCAAAGTGCTCGAAAGAAGCGGCGCATGGTTGAACTACGGCGATATCAGGCTGGGTCAGGGAAGAGAAAACGCAAAAAAATATCTGGTGGACAATGAAGATCTGCGAGAGGAAATAAAAAATAAAATCCTTGCCGCCAAAGGAATGGTAATGCTTAGCAGCCCGGAGATACCGATAGTTGATTATCAAAAAGACACAAAGAAAAAAACCATCAACAACCGGGAAAGAGTAAATGAAGCATAAAGTTTCAAGTGCGGCACAAATCAGGAGCAGCTTCATAGATTTTTTTAAAAGTAAGGGCCATGAGTTTATACCCAGTTCGCCGATAGTACCCATCAACGACCAGACCCTGCTTTTTGCAAACGCAGGGATGAATCAATTCAAAGACATCTTTCTTGGCCTGGTGTCACCGGAATATCGCAGGGCGGTCAATAGCCAGAAGTGCCTGCGGGTAAGCGGCAAACACAACGACCTTGAAGAAGTAGGCAAAGATACCTATCACCATACCTTTTTTGAAATGTTGGGCAATTGGTCGTTTGATGATTACTTCAAGGCTGAAGCAATCGAATGGGCCTGGGAGCTGCTTACGAAGGTATGGGGCATTGAGCCGGGGCGCCTTTGGGCCACGGTTTTCGCAGGCGACAAGGCCGATGGTCTTCCGAAAGATGAGGCGGCGGCCAAGCTCTGGACTAAAGTGACGTCGATTTCTCCTGATAGAGTCCTGGCTTTCAGCAGAAAGGATAATTTCTGGGAAATGGGAGACACCGGCCCCTGCGGGCCGTGCAGCGAGATACATATCGACCTTGGGCCCGATATGTGCGACAAAAAAGATGTGCAGGGCCATTCCTGTGCCGTCAATGCCGGCTGCGGTCGATTCATCGAATTATGGAACCTGGTCTTCATACAATATAACCGCACGGAGAACGGCAAATTATTGTCCCTCGGTGCCAAATATGTTGATACCGGTGCCGGTCTTGAAAGAATTTCAGCGGTGCTGCAGAACAAAGGGAGCAATTACGACACCGATTTGTTTATGCCTGTAATCGACCGTATCAGCTATCTAACCGACCACAAATACACTTCACGATTAGGCAACAAAACAGACAACGCCTTTAGAGTCATAGCCGACCATATCCGCACCCTTGTTTTTGCAATAACCGATGGGGTCATACCATCCAATGAAGGGCGGGGATATGTCATACGCCGGATTCTTCGCAGAGCTTCAAGATATGCAAGAGAGCTGGGGATGCACGAGCCATTCATCTATAAACTTGTGCCGATAGTTGTAGATGTAATGGGCGATGCATTCGGCGAGGTACGCCAAAGAGCCGATTTCGTCTCAACAGTTATCGAATCGGAAGAGGCAAGCTTCGGAAGAACTCTGGATAGAGGCATTGAAATCTTTGCCGATGCCGCGGAAAAAGCAATGCAAACTGCTGAAAAAACCATCAGCGGCGAAGACGCTTTCCAGCTTTATGATACCTACGGTTTCCCGCTCGATCTGACGCAGCTTATGGCGAATGAGCGGGGCCTTAAAGTAGATACCGTAAAGTTTGAAGAATTAATGGAAGAGCAAAGACAACGCGCAAGGGCGGCGCAAAAAGATGTCTGGCTGTCGGGCGTGATTAATATTACATCATCTTTATCGGCCAACCCTACTGTTATTCCTGCAACCGAAGATACTCTTAAGCACCATGTTGGCCAGTGTGCTGCGAGTGTAAAGGGATGGTTCGATGAGCAAGATTTCAAAGATAATGGGGAAATTCCAGCCGATTCTGAGGTAGGACTTGTTCTTGACAGAACATGTTTCTATGCCGAGGCAGGTGGCCAAGTGGGTGATTCTGGGATTATCGAATCAGAGTATGGAAAATTTGTGGTTATGGACACTGTTAAGGTAGCAAATTGTGTCGTTCACCGAGGTCGAGTTGCCGAAGGAAGTTTCCGCGTCGGTGATAAGGTAACGGCGATAGTTAGCAAAGACAGGGACTCGATAAAGAAAAATCATACCGCTACTCATCTTCTTCAATGGGCGCTGCAGGACGTGCTCGGCAAATCGGTTGCACAACAGGGAAGCTTTGTAGGCCCGGATTATTTGAGATTCGATTTTACTTATCCGAAAGCACCAGGTCCGGAGGAGCTAAAGGAAGCTGAGCGGAAAGTGCGTGAAAAAATCGCTGAGGATTTACCGGTGAAATGGGTGGTAATACCTAAAGAGCAGGCACAGAAACTCGGCGCAATGGCATTATTCGGGGAAAAGTACGGAAACGAGGTTCGGGTAGTAGGTATCGGAGCGGAGAGCGAAAACGGAATCTCCGAGGCCATAAGCCGTGAATTTTGCGGCGGCACCCATGTTGACCGGCTTGGCTCTATTGGGGGCTTTAAGATAATCAAGGAAGAAAGCATCTCCGCCGGCGTCCGCAGAATAACAGCACTTACCGGCCAGGGGCTTGCCGGGTACCTGGAACAGAGAAGCGATATAGTTGACCAGCTTAGCCAAATGCTGAAGGTGCCCGTTGAGGCTGTCTCGAATAGAGTTGAGCAATTGCTTGCCGAGAATAAAAGGCTCACGAAGGAGCTAAAAGTTGCAGGGACATCATCCGGCCCCGACACAATGGCAGAGGCCCAAACGCTTCTTCAACAGTGCGAGAAAATTGACGGTGCCCACGTTATCGTCGGTCAAATATCAAATACGCCGATTGAGCGAGCCAGAGAAGCCGTAGACATGCTCAAAAAGAAGGCAAAATCCGCTGCTATAGCTCTGGGTTTTGCAGACGGCGACAAAGTGACGCTTTTGACAGGCGTGACAGACGACCTGATCAAAAAAGGCTTAAAATCCGGTGACATAGTCAAGGCAATTGCGCCGATAGTTGATGGGGGAGGCGGCGGACGACCGCAGATGGCGCAGGCCGGCGGAAAAAAGCCGGAAAAAATCAACGATGCGCTGGCCAAAGCTGCAGAAATTATAAAAGAAAAACTGGCAGAATAAAATCCTGCTCGACTTAAAACCTTGTCCCTTCGACAAGCTCAAGGCAGGCTCTGAGCGAAGTCGAAGGAAACGGAGGGAACGAAATGAAAATTTTAGAAGAAGAGCCTCCGTCAGCAGATGAATGTAAACTGCCCCCGCTCATCGATGCCTTCCTCTATCCGATAAGTGCATCAGGCATTATACACATTGCAGTCTTCTTGGTTGCGCCACTGCTGGTCTCGCTTTTTATCAGGCTTTTGTCATCGTTTTTAGCACCGTACCTGATGGAAGGCACCGGCTACATTATGAAATATTTGACTGTGCCTTTTTATATAGTCTTTTACAGCTATGTATTGTATTACATTGCGCTCTGCATTTTTAGCAGCACTAAAGGACTCAGACGCGCACCCGACCTCCCACTATCCGGCACATTCGACATAGGTGACCTCGCATCACAGGCGATTCTTCTGATAGGCTGCGTCGCTGTTTGCTTCTGGCCTGCCGCTGTATATTATGTCCTCAAACACCAAACTGATTCGTGGTTCTGGCTTTTGTCGGCCTGCGGAACATTCTTTTTGCCAATGACCTTCTTAAGAGGGGTTATGTTTGATTCATTCGATGCATTAAATCCGGTTTCAATAATCTGGTCTATAATCAAAACATTTTTGCCGTACTGTGGGCTTGTTCTTTTCTTTTTTGCCGTCGGCGGGTTTATCGCAGCAGTTTTACCAAAATTGCCCCTTTGGGATATTCTAACACAAGCTGTTAAAATCTATCTGGTCTTTGTCCTGGCGCATCGAGTAGGCTGGTTCTACTGGTGGCACAAAGACAAACTTGGCTGGGGGATATAAAACCCCCACGTAAAACGTGGGGGCTAAACAAATAAAACTTTTTATTCAGAATAACAAAAACGTGAGCATCAATCCTGCTGTCGGATTTTTATGCTTTTCGCATGCGCATCGAGACCTTCAATCTCGGCTAAGCGAATAATATCATCCGCACACACAGCCAGCTTTTCTTTGTCGTATTCTATTATGCTTGTTGACTTAATAAAATCATTGGCGCTGAGAGCGCTGAAGAATTTCGCCGTCATTCCTGTCGGCAGCGTATGACTCGGCCCCGCCCAGTAATCACCGACCGCAACAGGTGAATAATCACCTATAAAGATAGCACCGGCATTTACGATTTTTTTTGCGATTGCTCTGCTTTCATCGCCGCATTGAATCTGCAAATGTTCTGCAGCGAAATAGTTTGCCCATCTAACAGCTTCATCTATAGTTTTGAAAGCAACAATTTTTCCGAACTTTTTCAGGCAGTCAAGCGTTTCGTTAGCCCTGTCTAACTGTACTACCTGTCGTTTAAGCTCACCGAGAACACTTTCTGCAAACTTTTGTGAATCTGTAAAAACGACGGCACCTCCCGGCGCATGCTCAGCCTGGCTCAGCATATCCGCTGCGACCCAGGCAGGATTTGCTTTATCATTGGCGATGATTAATACTTCGCTTGGCCCAGCTATAGAATCAATACCAACTATACCCGAAACCATTTTCTTGGCTGTCTGCACCCATTGATTGCCCGGCCCAACAATCTTATCAACCTTGGGGATAGTTTTTGTTCCACATGCCAGAGCAGTTATAGCTTGCACGCCACCGACACGATAAACCTCAGTGATCCCCAATTCGTGGCAGACGGCTAAAATTACCGGATGAATACTGCCGTTGTATCTCGGTGGTGAAACTACAACTATTTCTTCGACACCCCCGACCTGGGCGGGTACGGCCGTCATCATCACAGTAGAAGGCAAAGGAGCCGATGCACCAGGCACACAAATACCGACCCGTTTGATGGGAGTGTATTTTATTCCAGTTCCCCTGCCATACGCGCTGTGTGCGGGCATATTGCCGATGAAGACTTGCGACTGATATTTTCTAATATTCTCAATCGCTTTGCGAATCGATGCCAGAAGTTCTTTGCCTATTTCCTTATGTGCCCTCTCTAAATCTTCCGGTGGGACCTTAAACTGTGCAGGTGTAAGTTTTACCCGGTCAAACCTTTCCGTAAAATCCGCTACAGCATCGTCACCTCTTATCGCAACTTCGGAAATAATGTCAATTACCAGCTTTCCATTCTCGCTATATGGCTCAAATATCGCGGCATTTATAAGTGCCGTACGCAATGCCAGCATTTGTTCACTGGAATCCACCTGGTTACGTGAAATAAGGATTTGGTCGAGTTCGTGAGGCACGGTTGGGCCTTTCCAATTTTCGATTTACGATTTTCAATCATAATTTGGCAATTGAAAATCGGAAATTTTCGTTATATGCCGAAGTTGCCGTGGTTGTAGGCTCTTATCGCCCTGTGCAATAACAGAAGTTGTTCTCCCTTATATTCGGTAACGATCCCTGCAATTATAAAGCGTAACATGCCCGGCGCAAAAGATTGCTTCTGCTCTGCAACCTCCAAGACCTGGCAGGGCAGCAGCCGAATGGTACCACCGGTGCTTCCGGCGCTTCGGCCAAAGGCATTAAGGCTAAAAACCATACCGCCATCGGCTTGCTTTACCAAGAAACCAGCTCTGTTTACTAACATAAAATTTTGCTTAACCTGTGTCGGCCTACCAGTAATTGCACGAACAAGTTTTTCAGGCTGCTCAAGCCCTGTCGAAGGTGAGCTTGTCCCGGTTTTTAGTTTTTTCAATATCTCTTTCGGTATACCCAGCTCATCATTCGATTCCTCAACTTCCTGCTGGGTTGGCTGAGCCTCCGGTTGAGATGGCTGTGAGGTTGCAGGAGGAGTCTCTTTAGCCTCGCTAAGCGGCAAAAATTTGGTCGGGAATATGAAATTTCTGTCCTTATATTTTGTAACCCTGGCCCAGAGTCTGTAACCTGTTGCGGAACTGGCATTCGCGTCGGCAATCATCCTTTCCAATACGGAAGACGGGAGCAGCTCTAATTTTACTCCGATGCCGGTTCGGCCGGTACTGTCAGTACCTGTGGCAGAGCTAACAGCCAATTCAAACTCAAAGAACCGGGCATCATTACTGTCGGGTTCAGTCAGTTTGCCGTCAACACCTCTTAGTATATAGCCGTCCGGCAGGACGAGGATTCGCTTGGTGGAAGAAGTTTTGCCTGTCGTGCCTGCACCGAGTACCAACATTGCAGAGACAGTATTTATAAAGACAACCAGAGTCAAATATTTATATATTTTATTCATAATTTCCATTTATCCCCGTGTTTTACATGGGTTTTTCTTTCCTGTGTTTTCACCTTTTGTTTTTGACAATCAATTCGCCGACCTGCTCAGGATCGTCCACCAGTTTTAGGTACCGGTTGCTGTCAGGATCGTCTATTGCAACTAAATCGACCAAAGGCTTCCAAAAGCTGCCTACAAGTATAATCGGTTTGTCCGCTTCGGGAAAGCCTTTGTTTTTTAGCTCCCAGACCTTGGCCAGTTCCAGCAATGTTCCTGTTCCGCCGGGCAGCACAACGTACGCCTGGCCCAGCTTAATCAGTGTATCGAGCCGTTCGTCGAGGGAGCCGGTTACAATCGTGCGACTAACGTATTTATTGGCTGTACTGCTTTTAAAAGCTGAGCAGGTAACGCCTATGATTTTTCCGCCGGCCTCGGCTGCTCCTTTGGCTGCGGCTTCCATCGTCCCGCCGTATCCGCCGTTGGCTATTGTAAAACCTGCCTGTGCCAGGACCCTACCCGTCTCGTACGCCAAAATGTAAGCCGAATCGTCGTGCTTTGCCCTTCCTGTTCCAAAAAAGGTTATCGTCTTTTCAACCATTAGTTTGCTTGCGTGTGTAATTCAAAAGGCCGGCAGATAGCAAAATTTCTCTGTCTCTGGCGGAAAGATTTAATTTACCGACAAATTCAAACGAACCGGTCTGATCTATAATCTTGATTTCATCGCTGCTCTTAATGGCATCCAGCAAATTGTTGATTACTATTTCGTCATCAGGCTTGATTTTGTCATAATCATTCTTGTCGGCAAACTCTATTGGCACGATGCAGAAGTTAATCAAATTAGCTTTATGAATTCGCTCAATACCTTTAGCCAGGACTGCCCGCACGCCTAAATACATCGGACAAAGTGCAGCGTGCTCTCTCGATGAGCCTTGGCCGTAGCTTTCACCTGCAACAATGACGCCGGCAGCTCCTTTTTGCTTTAGCTCAAGGCTGCGCTGTGCAAATGTAGGCTTTCCCTGCTCATTGAAACAATTGAAAACCACCTTTGCGTATTCCGGCACATTTGAGCGTAGCTTCAAAAAAGCTCCAGCCGGCATAATATGATCGGTTGTTACCTTATCGCCGCATTTGATCAGGACTCTTCCACGCAGTAGCTCCGGCAGCGGCGGTGGGACTTGCGGCACGACAATAGTCGGCCCCCTTATGACCTCTGCTTTCGCTGCTTCCTTTTCACTTAAAGGCGGCTCTATCATACTGTCATCTATGATAAATTCATCCGGCAGGTTTATTTTTGGATATTTGATTCCAAACAGCTTTGGCAAATCACGGGGATCGGTAATTTGGCCGGTCAGAACCGAAGCGACTGCCGTTTCCGGACTGACCAAATAAACTTGGTCGTTTTTTGTGCCGCTTCTGCCGGAAAAGTTTCTGTTGAACGTGCGCAGACTTACTGTGTTCTCAGCCGGTGAAAAACCCATGCCGATGCACGGCCCACAACCGGTTTCGAGGATACGGGCACCGGCTGAAATCATATCCGCCAGCGCGCCGTTTTGCGCTAACATATTTAGAACCTCTCTGCTGCCCGGCGCAATTGCAAACTCGACCATATTATTTATCCGCCTGCCTTTGAGTACCTTCGCCACCATCATTAAGTCGGCGAAGCTTGAGTTCGTACAGCTTCCTATTGCTATCTGGCCCGTTTGGGTGCCGGCGATTTCCCGAACCTTCCTGACATTATCCGGCGAAGACGGACAGGCTGCCATCGGCTCAAGCTCTGACAAATCTATTTCGATGACACGGTCATATTCAACATCAGCATCGGCTGCCAAGGACAGATAATCTTTTTCTCGCTTCTGGGCGGCGAGGAACCTTCTGGTCTGTTCGTCACTGGGAAATATGCTTGTTGTTACGCCCAGCTCTGCTCCCATATTGGTTATGGTGGCGCGTTGCGGAACAGACAGCGTTGAAACGCCATCGCCGAAATATTCGACTATCCAGCCGACATTGCCTTTAGTAGTTAGTATGCTGAGCAGTTTAAGAATCACATCTTTGGCGGTCACCCAATCGTTTAGTTTCCCCGTAAGCATAACTGCCAGGACTTTCGGACAGGTAAGGTAGAATAATCCGCCTGACATAGCAACCGCAACATCGAGACCGCCAGCCCCGATGCCAAGCATACCGATTCCGCCGGCGGTTGGGGTGTGCGAATCGCTGCCCAATAAGGTCGCGCCGGGCTTGCCGAACCTCTCCAGGTGGACCTGATGACAGATACCATTACCGGCCCGCGAATGATAAACTCCGTGCTTTGCAGCAACAGTCTGCAAATATAAGTGGTCATTGTGGTTCTCCGGGCCGAAGCCGGCCATATTATGGTCGATATAGCTCACCGACAGATCGGTCTTAACTCTGCCGGCACCCATAGATTCGTAAAGCAAAAACGCTGTTGTCCCCGTAGCATCCTGGGTAAGCGTTTGGTCAATCCTAATGCCAATCTGCTCACCGGCTGTGAGCTTGCCTTCAAGGCGATGCTTTGCAAGTATCTTGTAAATAAGTGATTGTCCCAATTTTATACACCTATAAATTAATGCCTAAATCTAACATAAGTGTTCCGTAAAGACAAACCTGATTAAAAAATAGTGAGCTAAATCCGCCATAGGCGGATGAAACCTGCAGATAGAAGGGTATGTCATTTCGACCGAAGGCCCACTATAAGTGGGCCGAAGTGGAGAAATCTGCTTTGAAGGCAGACCTCTCCGCTCGGCCTGTTGGCCTCGGTCGAGGTGACAAAAAGGGCCAACCATTCTTTCGACTCTGCTCAAAGCCTGCCCCTTCGACAGTCTAAGGGCAAGCCCTGAACGTAGTTGAAGGGACAGCCTCAATCCGGCATGGCGGCTTAACCGACATGGCGGATTGGGGATGGTTTATTCCGGCTAAACACGCACAAAAGCTATGGTGGCTAACCGCCGGCATTTCCATCCTCCGTAGCAGTATTCCTGCTGCGGAGGACAGGCATCCACGGGTAGAACCTCCATCCTCCGTAGCAATGCTACTGCGGAGGACGGGCGTGGCTTTCTGCGAAGGCGGGTAAATAAATACTGCTCAGGATACCTCAACTATCAGCAGGCAAAGATCTCTTATTTCTTTAAGCTTTCCGTCAATATCCTGTCCGCTTAAATCGTCAACTACTCCACAATGATAGTTGTCGGAAATACCCGCTGTTCTTTTCAAACACTTAAAATCTTTCATTGGATAATCGAGGTATAGATGTTCGTCGTCATAGTATGTATCCCATAGTATGACTTCTGCGAGCGATTCTACTTCAACAATCCATACCTCCAGGTCGTCGCATGTAGATTCAGTTATGTCCCGTCCTCCGGTTGCCATCCTGGCAGCTATAACCTTTTCTCTCCAACCAAAGCCGGATTCAGACTCTTCAATTTCAACGCCTATCAAATTGATTAGGTGCTCGAATACTGCTGCAATGGCACCTTCAATAACTTCCATTATCTCGATGGTCGGTACATCCTTTCTCAACAAGCCTTTTCCGACAATCGATAAAACAGAAATCTTTTGTCCTAAAGTAAGCCTGTCAAAAATTTCAACTCCTGTGCAGTAGCTATCAAATGGACTTCGCCTTATTTCATCCAGCATGTTTAATAACGTCTCCGCGAATAGCACGGCCTCAGCACCATCAAGCGTGCGTTCACCGTAAGTTGTCCGCCACACTGTAACCTCCTTTACTATAAGCGTATCGCAAAAGCAGATTCACAGAGCTGGAATTTCCAACGGGATTAGTATGGGACTTTCTTTTTAATGTGAAGAATTGTGGCGAACACGTATTTTTTGTCCAACTCATTACCTGCGGTGTATAATCGCCGTTATTTTGCAAAAACAAGCATACACGCCGGAAAAAAGGAGAGCGAAAACCGAGGCAAAGGAAAAACGCCGGCATGAAGATTTCACAAGTACGTTGTGAATTACCCGCCCCCCCGCCTGGTAGTCTGTCAAAATTGTTTTTGTGACTTGTCATTCCCGCGAAAGCGGGAATCCAGAACTATTAACAGACTGGATTCTGCGTCAAAGCCTGCCCTGAGCGCAGCCGAATGGGTGCGGAATGACAACCTACCTAATCGAATTTGACAGACTACTAGCGCTGAGTAGGGAAAGCAAAAGGGCTGCGATTGAGAATCATCACAGCCCTTTAGTTTACTCTAATTGGATAAGTTGTTTATGCTTTACGACGTTTGCGTAGAAAAGCCAATCCACCAAGGCCCAGCAGACACACGGTAGCCGGCTCAGGAACCTGAACAATAAAGTCCTGCTTTCCACTGTTTACAAAGGCCATAAGCTGCGCCTTCGGTCCAGTGCCGTCTAATGCTTGCAGCCAGCTATTAGCGGTAGCTGAGTCACAATTCTGAGCATGGAAACCATGGGAACCCCCGGAGCCGTCAACCGTGACATCCCAGTTCAGTGGAGATGTCGGCATATCCTCATATACAATCTCCCACACAGCAGCAGCAAAGGCCTCGGCTTTACTCCTTTCCTCACTGGAATATGGCCAACCGTCTGCCCAGGCGGGGTTATAGAACCTGCCCCAAAGCTCGGCCAGATAATCGGCTTTCGCGGCGCCTAATGAACCGCCCATAAAACTGTTGTTCACTTCTTCCAGCGCAACCACATCATATTTTATCGTTGTATCCGGTGCCCATTGATGTAATTCGATGCAGAAACCGCCGATCAGGCCGTCAGGCCAAAGATTTCCCTGGCCGGTACTGGCTGTTTTATCGAGCATATAGACACCGCCGGCCCCATTTAAGCCGCTGTGTCCCCCGCCCCAGATCGTAAGTACGTCACTTGCACCATAGCCGGTATGAGCTATGTCCACAGTACCGACGGGTGAAGCTTTTGTTAGGACTGGCAGAGCCAGAACCATTGCTGCACAAAGGATTGTTGTTTTCAGTGTTTTCATTTTACACCCCCCAAAACTCGACATTTACCGTAGATTGAATCCGGCCATTAAACTTATACGATTAACTGAAAACCGGATTTTACCATGTATTTAATCGGTGGATTCTGACATACCCCCATTCCGATCACAACCGCTCTGATAGCGATTATGAAATCAGTATATCGTTTTAGCACATGAAAGTCAAGAGAATTTAACCGATGTCACCGGCAACGACCAAAAATTTTTCATTATGTCCCCTTGTAGGCAATAAGCAGAATTATTATGGGATCTAAGCAAAATTTAAGTTGTGATATTGCTCTGTAGAAATGACAACCTTTGCTCTTTTCTAAAAAGCACTGTGGTATATAAAGGGAAAAATTCCGGCCTTTGCTATAGCTTATATCGTTTGTAGCCGGAGTCGGCTTAAAAATAGGTAGCCTTTCGTTATTGACAATCTGGGCGGAGCTCATAAAATAGCCGGTAACCAGTTACCAGTTTTTGGGAGTCTTTGACATGGACCCGGCGATTTTTAAGGCGTATGATATCAGGGGTATTTATCCTGACCAGATTAGCGAGGAAGACGCGTGGAAAATCGGCTGTGCCGCAGCACGATTTCTGCCGTCTCAGCTTCATGGCTACGAACGTGGTCAGCCTAATAGTCAGTCGCTGTGTGTAGGCCGTGATATGAGAAAACACAGCGAACCGCTGGCACAGGCTCTTTCAGAAGGAATACGTTCCGCAGGGATGAATGTAATTGATATAGGAATGATCGACACGCCGCAGATGTATTTCGCAATCAATTATCTAAATACCTGCGGTGGAGTGCAAGTGACGGCCTCGCATAATCCTGCAAAGTATAACGGCTTTAAAATATCCGGCAACGGTGCTAAACCTATCGGCGTAGATACCGGCCTGAACGATGTTAAACATCTCGCAATGGCCTTAATTCATACCAAAGGTAAAGCCACAGGCAAGCTGGAAAAGCTGGATTTGACCGACGAGTATAAAAATCACGTGCTGAAATTCTTAAGCCCGAAGGTAAAAAATTTGAAGGTTGTTATAGACGCCTCGAACGGCATGGCGGGAAAAATGGTTCCCTTGATATTCGGCGGTATTTCCATAACAATAATTGAAAGGAACTTCGAGCACATCGGTAGATTCAAGCATCCACCGGACCCTCTTGATGAAAAAAATCTCGCTCAGATCAAATCGGCGGTCAAGAAAAATAAGTGTGCCTTTGGCGTTTGTTTTGACGGTGACGCCGACCGAATGATGATGGTCGATGAAAAAGGTGTTACTATTAGCTGTGATTTGATGACCACTTTATTGGTGTCGTATTTTTTACAGAGCCATCCTAAATCGACGGTTGTTTACGACTTGCGCAGCAGCCGGGTCGTAGCCGAGGAAATTATCAGAAACGGCGGCACTCCACGCAGAGAACGTGTGGGGCACGCCTTTATGAAAAAGGCCATGCGCGATTCCCACGCAGTATTCGGCGGAGAGCTTTCGGGTCATTTCTATTACCGCGATAACTACTATACCGATTCAGCCTTAATTACATTGGTGCACATATTAAACATCGTCAGCGAATCCAAGGTACCTATCAGCGAGCTGATTAAGCCCTTGCGACGCTATCATACCAGCGGCGAGATCAACTTCAGAGTGGAAGATAAACAGGCCAAAATAAACGAGCTGGCCAAACGATACAATGACGGCCAAATCGACCGCTTAGATGGTCTTACTGTTGGGTATAAAGACTGGTGGTTTAATTGTCGGCCCAGCAACACCGAGCCGCTGCTGCGGCTGAACGTCGAATCGAGAAACAAAGAATTACTCGGTCAGAAACTGTCTGAAATCGAGCAGGTGCTCGGAAAGCCCGTCTAAATCATTCGTAGCGCGTATTGCGTAATCTCGATTACTAACTTCATGGGATAAAAGGTAAACACCAATGGAAATAAGTACCAAGACGTATCAAACTCCAAATGGATTGGTAGAAGGCATACAAACCAAATGGGCCGGATTCAACATACTGTTGGTAGCCGGGGCCAAAGGATTTTTAGCATGCCCTGCCATTGATGTGGAGGCCTGTCAGCGTTACGGTGTCGCTGCAGCAATAGTGGAAAGCACGCCGGACAATCCCATCGGCACGCTCGAACGTTTTCCAAGCCGTAAGGTCACAAAGGCAAACGAAGAAGCCCATGCACTCGGCATCAAAGAAGGTATGCAGGTCAAAGATGCCTTTGCCCTTATGGCTTAAGGTAACAAAGCGTCCATTAAAAATAAGAAAAGAGAGGGAGATTATGAAAACAAGAAAAAATTTTCTTATTCTGGCGGTACTTACTGCAATTTTATGTATTGCTGCTCTGGGTGAGGTTGAGTTACCCCTACCGGAGGATAAGTCTATATTGCTCGGCCAGCCGAACCCCACTCTTGCTGGAATAGACAAGTTATATGTTCGGATTGTACCGCACCGTTTTGAGCCAAATAGCCATGGGCTGGTCATCGAGGAGCTTGAAAACTCGATTATAGATGGACTCAAAGAAGCCGGCATCACAATTGCTGAAACCGACATTGACAAGGCAGGGCCCGACGCTGCGAAAATGTTGAAAGTTTTGAAGAGAAGAATTAAGCCTGCCAATGCCAAAAACTTGAAATTCAGACCTGCCCACATTCCAGAACTTTGCGTTAACATGGATATGCTTGTTCTAAAGCATTTGCAACAAGCCGTTTTCCACATTCAAATATCTTTAGCACGACTGGTGCATCTCGAAAAGGAAAACCGGCCGAGCTTCAAAACAGATGTTTGGCAATCTGAGCCAATAATGCAGGCAGCTTCGGTACAGGATATGCCTGTTGTTGTTTCCAGATTGATTTTAAAGCAGGTCGAAACTTTCGCCGCAGCCTGGCGTGAGGCTAATCCACCTAACAAACAAATCTCTGATGCGAATGATATCGGTGTTACCTCGCTGACAGCACCAAAGGAGCAGGCCGGTTCAGCAGCTAAACCGTCTGTGGCTGAATATAGTTATGTTGCTTCGAAGAAAAGCAAAGTATTTCATAAGCCTGGGTGTCGCTGGGCGAAAAATATCTCACCGGGGAATCTTGTTCGTTATGTCAGCAGGGAGGAAGCCATAAAGGACGGCAAAAAACCCTGCGGCACGTGCAAGCCGTAGAATAAAACGTCGCCGTATCGGCGACGGCTAAACGAAATGTCTTTAACATAAAAATGTTATGGCTCTGATCACGATCATAATTATAGCCCTTGGCCTGTCGATGGACGCCTTTGCCGTCTCTATTGTCAGCGGGGCTGCATATAAGCAGTTGAAAATAAAACACGCCTTGCGAATAGCGCTTTTCTTCGGCGGTTTTCAGGCGATTATGCCGTTGATAGGCTATCTGGCCGGCTTGAGTATAAAAACTTACATAACACCTTATGACCATTGGGTAGCTTTTGGCCTTCTAAGTGCCGTGGGGGGCAAAATGATCTACGAATCATTTAAAATCAGGTCGGCTGAGGAGAGCCTTAATCCGTCGAATATTCTTATTCTGCTTGTTTTGTCTCTCGCGACTAGTATAGATGCTTTGGCTATCGGGATAACGCTTTCGTTTTTGAGAGTTTCATTAGCGACGGCGGTGAGCATTATCGGCCTGGTGACCTTTGTCCTTTCGTATCTTGGCGTATTCATCGGCAAAAGATTCGGACACTTTTTTGAAAACAAAATTGAGGCTGTAGGAGGGCTGATTCTTATTGGACTGGGCTTAAAAATACTTATTGAGCATCTGGTTTCCTAAAGCGCTTCTTGTAATGTATAGACAAAACGATACAATAGGTGCACTAACAAATTTAGAATTTAGAGTTTAAAATTTTTACATGGTTTCTAAAGTATATTTTATTAAGGCCTCCATCCGCGACGGCGAGCAGGTGATTTCTAAAAAGGCTCGTAAATTATTCAAAGCAGGCGGCTTTGCGGCCTGTTTTAAGGAAAATGATTTCACAGCGGTTAAAGTTCATGTCGGGGAGAAAGGCAATAATACGCATCTGCCGGCATCGTGCATTAAAGGGCTGGCCGATGAGCTGCTAAAGCTGAAGACAAAGCCATTTACAACCGACACGAGCGTTCTATATGTAAGCCAGAGGCGCAATGCTGTCGACCATACTATCGTAGCTGCCAAGCACGGTTTCAGCTTCGAGAAACTGGGGATACCATTCATTGTGGCTGACGGTTTGCTTGGGACATCTGAGACCGCGATTGAGATCAACGGAGAAATCAACAAGGAGGTTTATATCGCGAGCGATATTGTCAGATGCCAGTCGCTTCTTTCGGTGGCTCATTGTACCGGCCATCTCGCGGCTTGCCTCGGAGCTACGCTGAAGACCTTAGGTATGGGTTGTGCAAGCAAAAAAGGCAAGTTGAAACAACATGCGGGTCTTACGCTTAGTATAGGTGATGACTGTATACTTTGCGGCGAATGTTTTAAGCACTGCCCGGCTGATGCTATTACACTCGACAGCATTAAAGCACACATCGACCGGGATAAATGTATCGGCTGCGCAGAATGCCTCGCGACGTGCAGATTCGGTGCTGTTAAATGCAATTGGGGCGAGGATTGTGAAGTTTTGCAAAAAAGCATCGCTGAACACGCATTTGGCGTACTGAAAGGCAAAGAAAACAGAGCTGTATTTTTTAATTTTATAATATCAGTTACCAAAGATTGTGATTGCTTCGGCGAGCAAAATATGCCTAAAATAGTCGAT
>Ga0315541_1000944_pt1 | contig 28913 bp, 30 predicted proteins | sample SalMarSW160190MG_FD_203095 | JGI IMG/M metagenome (GOLD analysis project Ga0315541, IMG submission 203095) | Salt marsh sediment microbial communities from the Plum Island Ecosystem LTER, Massachusetts, United States - Salt Marsh Sediment SW1601-190 ...
AACACCATGAACCATCATTAACACTTGGGTATGATGAAGGTCGGCAATGTTCATTTCCAGATTCGTCTATATACAAATTATCTTCGCTATTTCTACAATAAGGTTCTATTGATAATTCTCTCCATATACCATTTACACATTCAAATGTGGAGCCCTTATTCGAAATTTGTTCTGTCTGTATCGTAGATTGATAAGAATTAGTAGTTTGTATTATGCTTGTAGGAATAGGAATCCCATTTTCATCAACAATATTAATTATATCATCAGAAAAGGAAATTATTGGGTCAGTACCAAAATTATAATCTCCATGGAATATACAAGTTCCCGATGAAGGAGCAGTTACTTGTATTGTCTTTAAATTTCCTTCTGTGCTTAACATTACTAATTTTAATTCATTTGAACCATCTGGAAATTTACATCCCCCTGAAACATCGTCAACTATAATTACTCCCCATTTTCCAGTCGCATCCGAAGAATAAGTAACTCCAAATTGTTGTCCTGCTTGAACAGATGAAAGGACATTTCTTGTTAAGGTATTTGCAGTAATCAATCCACTTAAAGAAATTGTTATTAACAAAATTAAATATAATTTTCTCATAAATATTAAAAGAAATTTCTATTTTTAATTATTTGTATTCTTTGGTTTTATATTAATTCCTTCACTATTTACTGATTCCCCCTCAACTTTCCTCAAACATTTCCCCCCCTGCTATTTTCTTATTGGTTTTCAGAAAGTCCTTTCCTGCTTCTTATCTTCTTAACAACATCAGCCTGCAAACTCATTGGAATTTTTTCAAACAACTGGTCCAGTAAAGAGGAAATTCCCCGCCCTTCTGTTGCTGACCTTAAATCATTTGACCATCCTATCATTTCTGCAACTGGAATTTTTGCCTTTATCCCAGCGTTCGTTCCTTCCTGCTCAACATTAATCATCTGTCCTCTTTTTCCGCTGATTAACTTAGTTACAACACCTAAAAAAGTATTCGGAATTTCAATTAGGTGTATCTGCAATGGTTCCAAAAGAGATGCATTTGCTTTTTTCATTGCTTCAATTGTGCCTTGTCTTACAGCAGGATAAACCTGTGCAGGTCCTCTGTGAATAGCGTCTTCGTGAAGTCTCGTATCCATTAAATAAACTTTCATTTTTACACACGGCTCACGAGCCAAAGGACCGGCGTCCATAATCATTTCAAAAGCATCCAGCACCATTTCAATAACTTCTCCTATGTGGACTTCCCCCCTCGTCTGGTCAAGAAAAATATTTCCTTTGTAAATATCCCTTACATTCCTGATTGTGTCTCCGTCCCACCCGAGTTCAGAAAGAGTGTCTGCAAGTTCTTTATTCTTTTTCTTAACTCTTCCTTCAGGCAGCTCCCCGCTTTTTATTGCTTCATAAATATTATCTTCCAAAGGTTCAACCATCATATAAAAACTATTGTGCTTGTTCGGGCTCCTCCCTTCTATTGACGGAGATTCTTTATTCACAGTTTCCCTGTAAACAACAATCGGAGCAGATGTCTGAACATCCAGCCCTTTTTCAGTTTTAATTCTATTTTCTATAATTTCCAAATGCAGTTCCCCCATGCCTGACATCAAATTTTCTCCTGTCTGTTCGTTAATTTCTATTTTAATAGAAGGGTCTTCTTTTGCAACTTGTTTTAAGGTTTCTATTAATTTTGGAAGGTCTGCTGCTTTTTTTGCTTCAATGGATTTCGTGACAACAGGCTCAAACAGATGCTTTATTGCTTCAAAAGGTTCTATTGGATTTTTACTGACGGTTTCACCTGCAAAAACATTTTTCAATCCGACAATTCCGATTATGTTCCCTGCATTGACTTCACTGACAACGAGTCTTTGAGCTCCCTTGTATACAGAAACCTGTTGCACCCTTACATTTCTTTTTGCAAGATTCATATAAACTTCATCCCCTTGTTTTATAGTTCCGGAAAATAATCTTCCGCCCGCCACTTCCCCTGCGTGTTTATCGACGACGATTTTGATAGGAACGAAAACAGCTTCTCCTTTTGGGTCGCAGCTTGTCAGGGATTTTCCAAGAGTTGAAGCAATTTCTCCGTGCCAGATTTTTGGAATTCGGTATTTTTGAGCATCAATGGGATTTGGGTGATGCTTAACAGACATTTCCAAAACAACTTTATGTAGCGGAGCTTTTTTAGCCAACTCTTTGTAGTTATTATTTTTGTAAGCATCAATAATATCTTTGAAAGTTAATCCGTGCGCTTTCATATACGGAAAACTTAAAGCCCAGTTGTGGAATGCAGAGCCAAACGCGACGCTGCCTTCTCCCACCCCGACTTTCCATTTTTCTTTATATCCCTTAGGAGCAATGCTTTCAATTAATTCATTAACATGTTCAATAATGGAAATGAACTTTTTTTCCATTTCCTGCGGGGTCAGTTTAACTTCTTTGATTAGCCGGTCAACTTTGTTTATGAAAAGAACAGGTTTTACTAATTCTTTCAGGGCCTGTCTTAAAACAGTTTCTGTCTGGGGCATGACACCTTCCACAGCACAGCACAAAACAATACATCCATCAACAGCCCTCATAGCACGGGTGACGTCGCCGCCAAAATCCACATGTCCCGGAGTGTCAATTAAATTAATTAAGTAATCTTCACCTCCGACATTATGCACCATGCTTACAGAAGCAGAGTCAATTGTAATCCCTCTTGTTGCTTCATCTTCGTGAAAATCCAGAGCAAGTTGCTTTCCCGCAAGTTCTTCAGACATCATGCCGGCACCGAGAAGAAGGTTGTCTGAAAATGTTGTTTTACCGTGGTCAATGTGCGCAGCTATTGCGATGTTCCGAATCTTATCCTGTTTTTTCATTAATTTAACAATGTCTTTTTCCGTTGCCATTTCAAAACAACCTAAGCGGTTTTTTTCGATTTTCCCTTCTGCTGCGGTGAAGCGATTTTTTAAATTGCCTCCTAGGAAAATCGCATAAATTTATTTTAATATAATTTAATTGAGAAAATTGTTTAAAAGGTTTTCGTAGAAAACCCTTACTTTCAATTATTTAATAATGATTCTTTCTCTTTATAACTTAGGACTCTCAAATCTTTACATGGTCCTCTTTGAGGGCTGTTTACATAACATTTTTTCTATGAAATAATTCTGCTGTTATTATCTCTCCTTTTTTATCGCAGAATAGTAGCCTCTCGTTCAGCTTTTCTTCTAATTCTTTACGGAGATTTTGATTATTCATTTTAAATTTTTTTGATGAGGATAACCAATCTTTTAGATTTATAAAAATTATTATGATTGGAGTTATTTTAAATGTTTCATGAAACCGACTAAATTTTCCTTTGAATCTCCATCAGATTTTGAACTAAACTCAAAATCAAAGAGTTTTAAAAAATACTTCATATAAATTTTAAATTCTGGAAGGACATCTAAATATGAACCCTGTAAAACTTCATTAAAATAATCAAAAACTTCGTCAATAACCTTATTGATTTTTTCCTCTTTCTCTGAATACTTTTTTGATTTTATATTTTCATAAAATTCTTCTCCAAAAATTTCTTCAACAGAATCCTTATCTAAAATTAATTTTTCATAAGCCTGAGAAATAGCAATAAATTCTAATCTTGAAGCTCGTTCATTTTCAGGATTTCTGTCTGGATGATATTTTTTTGCTAAGTTTCTATAAGTAGATTTAATTTTTTCTTTGGAAGCACCTTCTTCCAATCCCAATCTTTCATAATAATCCGAAATCTCTGAAGGTTTTTTCATTTTTTCCTAAGAGCTTTAATATTTATAAAAATTATTATACTCAATCATTACCTCGCGCTGTCAGCCTGTTTTTCAGATTCATTCTTTTTTCGAAGTGAAAAGCTTTCATGGTTTCCTTCAGAAGCCATAATTATCTCTTCTGTTAATCCCTGTGCAATTGTTTTCTTTTTGTTAAATGCTTTATCAGAAGCACCTTGCACCAGCCATCTTAACGCTAAATTAACTCTTCTTACAGGAGAAACATCAACTGCCTGAGGGTACCTCGCCCCGCCGTATTCAATTACAGTAATCTCGTCCCGTGGCGCGGAGTTTTCAATCGCTCTGATTAAAACTTCAACAGGATTTTTTTGTGTTCTTTTTTCTATTAATTTAAATGCTTCTAAAATAATTTTCATATTTTTTGAATATTTCCCTGTAGAATGCCCCAAAATAATTCTGTGTTTTTTCCCTCTGTGCCCTGCAACAGCGAGCCTGTTCATTAATCTTTCAACGATATTTACTTTTGTCTGTCCAAATTTCTGAACATTTCTTCCCTGACTTTTCAAGATTAGTTTTGGCTGAAGATTTATCACTGCTTTTAATCCAGGATCTTCTATTTTAATATCTGAAATATCATACAAATCAAAAATTTTGAAATTTGGTAAAACTTGTGATGTCATTTTAATTTAATCTTTTAATGACTCCTTTCACTTTTCCTTTCGTGGGATGAATCTGTTTCGCACCGAAGGTATTAATAAGAACCCCTTCTATTGAATTTTCTTTTATTGTAACTCTTTTGAGTGGAATTTGGTATTCTCCCGCACTATTTCCTGAAAATAAATACAATTTATCTCCAGAAGAGTTATCTGTTCTTGTTGTCCCTTCTTTATCTGTAACTCCTTCAATTATTAAAACTCCTTGCACAGCTTCCCACCCATATTTCCGCCAATTCATTCTGTTTTGATTAGCTTTTTTTCCAGAACTTTCTTCATATCCTGTTCCTGTTCCTCCTCCCATTTATCTCCTCCCCTTTTCAATCTTGCCATGCACTAATCTGGATAATGGCTGGTCATTTACTTTAATTACCTGAAATCTTACTCCTCTGATATCTCCTTTGCTACGCCCCTGTTTCCCGCCGATTCTTTCAATTATAACTTCGTCGTGTTCGTCAATAAATCTTTGTGCGAGATTTCCCGGGATAAAAGCAGTAACCTGCTTGCTGTTTTTTGTCAGCTGGACTCTGCAGCATTTTCTCATAGCAGAATTCGGCTGTGCAGCTTCTTTTTGAATTTTTTTTAAAACAATTCCTTTCCCTTGGCTAGCCCCGCCCAAGGGGTCTGATTTAGCATAAAGCCCCAAAGTTTTGACTTTGTATTTTCTGTCCTTCCATCTTAGCTTTTTTCTGTTCTTCTTTTGCTTCAGTGCATTTTTTAATCCCATGAAATAATTGTAATGAAGTTTGTTTTTAAAGATTTTGCTCACGACTAAAGTCGCTCAGAATTTATAGAAGGCAATTAATAAAATCTTTTCTATTGAAATTTTGAGTTAACTTAAACTTTAACGAAGAGCCTTGATGGATGTCTGGCTTTGAGTAATCAATAAACGGGTCAAAAACGAATGCAAATTTCAAACAATTCTAAACTCTCTTCCGAAAAAATCCTTGACAATTTTTTGCATTTCTAATAATCTTCTTTTGTTTCTTCCAATTAATGCTGCTTTGCTTTGGCTCCCCGCAGTAAGCACCATTTCATCATCTTTTATTTCTAAATCTTTAAACACGACCGGGCTGACAGTAGATTCGATAAATTTTCTCGCATGCTGAATTCCCTGGGGCGTCGGAATAATTTTTATTTTTTTTCTAAGAATCATGCTCATTTCCTTTACATTTTTCCCGCCTTCGCCAATCGCCTTTGACACCAAATGTTTTGGAACACAAAATATTATTGTTTCATTATACTTCAGACAGAATCTTGTATTCACCCTCGTAATTCTCTCAAACAAATTCAGATACCTCATATCCTGCATATTAATAGTGTTCATCATATTAAGATAAAAATTTGAGAGAAGAATGTTTTATAAACTTTTCCGAAGGGAAATTGAAAAGAAAAAATATTTTAATTTCTAAAATATTATTTATTAACTCTTTCAACGATTTTGCTCTTGGCAGTTTTCTTTTCTTCTTCTTTTTTTACCAAAGGTCCTATTACTTTAACGAGAAGTCCGGGCAACCCGGTTCCGATTGGCACCGGCTGATTCAAAATCACATTTTCAATGACGCTGGACAACTTATCTTCATTTCCTTTTATTGTGGCATTTACAAACTGCCGTATAGGTACCTCGAAAGTTGCTCTTGCCAGTATCGAGGATTTTTGTGCAATGATACCCATTCTTGTTACACCTTTAACTTCTCCTGTGTTAACCATAGCGTCAGAAGCAAGCCTTAAATGCCTGATGTTGATGTCCAGCCCCTGAGTGTCAAGAACTTCATTGATTTCATTAATTATTAACTGTCTTGCTACTTCAATTCCAAATACATCTGCCACCTCATGTAAATCATTCGAAATCAATTTATCTCCGTCGACTTCTTTCAAATCAATTATTTTTTTAAGATTTGTTCCGAGAGTTATTATTACAAAATCCTTTTCCTTTTTAACAATTAAAACTTGTTTCACATCTTTGATTCCGGAAACAATTGTTTTTTTAAGTTTTTCTTTAAGCTTGTATATCTGTTTAAAGTCAAGTTCAGAAGCATTCAGAATAATTGAGTCTGTTCCTTCTTTCACTTTGAAACCAAGCTCATGCAGTCTTTCAATAAGTGTTTTCATGGAGATGTGTGTTTGTTTTAATCCTTTTCTGTCAATCTTTATTTCTATTTTCTTGTCACTAAAATTAAGATTAATTTCAGAAGCGATTTCCTTTAATGTAACTTCTTTGATTTTCTCAGCGAAAGTTTTCGCGTATTCTTCGTTATTATATTCCTTTTTCAGATAAATTTCCATCTTCGGAGAGGAGGGTTTTTTTCTTGCGTCAAAAATTTCGATGAGTCTAGGAAGTCCTTGAGTTACCTGCATTTCTGCAACTCCCGCCATATGGAATGTCCTTAAAACCATCTGCGTCGATGATTCTCCAAAAGATTGCGCAGTGATAATTCCTATAGCCTCTCCGGAACTTATTTCTTCTCCTGTATGAAGTTTTGAAACATCCATTCCGTCTCCGCCATATTTGAATTGGATAATGTTATTGTTGCTGTTTCTTATTGTTCCGTCATATTCCACCCGGATATCCTGAAGAGCATTTGCCAGCCTTCTATATAAATAACCTGATTTTGGAGTTCTCAATGCAGTGTCCATAAGGGAGTCTCTTCCTGTGATTGCTCCGAAGAAAAATTCATCTGGTCTTAATCCCCTGATAAAAGGGCTGTTAATAAATCCTCTCGCCCTCGGCGATAAATCATTTTTTTCAAAAAAGGGAAGTGTCCTCTCAGTATAACCGAAATCAATTCTTTTGCTTCCTAAAGCCTGTTGCCCGACGCAGGAAGCCATTTGGGTAATATTCAGGATATTTCCTCCCCCGCCTGACATAATCATGCTGTGAACAGGATTTGTCTCAGGAGATTCTTTTTTTACAATTTCCCCGATTTTTGTTCTGACACTATTTAATGCCTGCAATATTTTTATCTCTCTTGACTCTTCTTCTGTTTTTCCGGGAATTATTTCTAAAGTTTTCTGATTATAAGAATCTATAATCTCATTTGTCTTTTTTTCAGCTTTCATAATAATTTCTTCTCCGGCGTGAAGAACGCTCTCGTCCAAGTTTAAATCTTCAACAGAAATGGTGATGCCTTTGTCAGTTATGTAATTTATTCCAAGATTGAATGCTTTTTTTATGATTTTGAAAGTTTCTTCTTCTCCGATTAGTTTATCCAGTTCTTTAACCAGCTCTCCATCCTCTTCCCCAAAAGTGGTTTTGTCTATTTTCCCGCTAACAATTTTTCCGTCTTTAATCTTAATTGAATCATTTGAAAAATTAATTTTAGGAAGTATTTGGGAGAATAACTCTGTCCCGGAAATTGTTTTCTTTGAAATATGATTTTCAATTCCTGATTTGTAAAGAACCTGATTTGCATAATCTCTTGGAAATTCTTCAAGACCGAATAAATAATTTCCTGTAATCGCGTCTGATTTGCATCCGATAAGGTTGGTGTTGTTCTTGGGAGAAATTAAATTTCTTTTAACATCAAGAAGAATTTTTGCTTCTGCTCTCGCTTCTTCTGTTTGGGGAGAGTGAATGTTCATCTCATCTCCGTCGAAGTCGGCGTTATACGGAAATGTTGCTGCAGGATGCACTCTGAATGTTCTTCCCGGAAGGACTTTTACAAAATGAGCCATCAAACTTCCCCTGTGAAGGCTCGGGTGCCTGTTGAATAATACAATATCCCCGTTTTGCAAATGCCTTTCAACTTTATACCCCGGAACAAGTTCGTTTATAATTTCCTCTTTAAGTTCAGGACTGATTTTTTTTCTTTTTCCGTCGGACCTGATGATGTAATTCGCTCCCGGATATTCTTCTGCTTTTTCAATTAATTTTTTTAATCTTTCAAGATTTAAATCATTAACAGTTTCAGCAACAGTAACTATTTTCGCAATTTCGTAAGGTATTCCCACTTCATTAATTTCCATAGAAGGGTCCGGCGAGATGATGGTTCTTCCGGAATAATTAACTCTTTTACCTGACAAATTTTTTCTTATTCTTCCCTCCTTTCCCTTGATTCTTTCTTCAATTGTTTTCAATGGCTGTCCGCTTCTGTGTCTTGCAGGAGGTATTCTTGCAATAGTGTTATCAAAAAAAGTTGTAATATGATATTGCAGCAAATCCCATAAATCTTCAATAATAACTTCAGGAGCTCCTGCATTTAAATTTTCCCAAAGTCTCTGATTCGCTCTTATGACATCTGAAAGTTTGTGGGTCAAATCATCTTCGCTTTTTTCCCCTGATTCTAAAATAATACTCGGTCTTACAGTTACAGGGGGAGCTAAAAAAGATGTTAAGACAGCCCATTCCGGTCTGCAGGTCACAGGGTTAACACCAATTTTTTCTAATTCTTCATCAGGAATATTCACGAGCATCTCTCTGATTTCTGTCGGAAATAATCTTTTTTTCCCCATGTAAAAGTTTGTTGGCTTGTCTAATTTGATTCGTTCATAACTGCTTCCGCAATGAGGACACTTTTTCGAATTTTCCGCCTTTTTTGCCCTGATGCTTGGAGAATATTTTTTTAAATCTTTGTCCGACAACATTAACTTTCCACATTCATGGCAAAAACACCTTAGTCCCAGTTCAATCAATGGAATATATTTTAAATGTATCACTGGTCTTGCCAAATCAATGCTTCCGGGATGACCCAGGCATTCTTTAATTCTTCCGCCACACGTTCTGCATCTAACCCCCGGGTCTATTGCCCCAAGTTTCAAATCCATTAGTCCCCCGTCTACAGGATATCCGTCAATATTATACAGTTCCGGAGTCACTATTTTTACAGCTGAAATTTTTTTAATCTCCTTGGGACTAAGCAAAGAAAATCTTATTCCTCCGATTTTTTTTCTTATTGGTTTGTTCATTTTTAAATTATACAAATATCCCCCCTATATTGATAGGCAAATCTTCCATCTGGAGAGAACCCTGTTACTCTAATTTTTTCTTGGGGTTTTATTCCAAAAACAAGGAAATTTCCTTTAGGGGAATCATATATAAATGCCCTCTCACCTTGTTCTACAATCTTCTCTCGAGTCTCGTGTACATTTAATAATCTAAAGCCCATATTTGCTTCATCAAATATCTTGTTTATTTCTCTTTTAGGGAGGTTCTTTTTTTCTTTTCCCATTTTATTCGTATTTATTTTTTAATGTGAAACTTGTGTGGATATGTAATCCCTGCAGTTCTTCTAATAATAATTTAAAAGCATATGAGACTTCGACAGGCTCAAGCTCTTCGCTGTTGCACATTGGGCACATAACTTTATTTCTTATATTGTCATCTATACCGATGCTGCCGCATTTTGTACAGATCTGCAGGACAACTTTATCTGAATCATATCTTTCTTTTAATAACAATGCTGCTCCGTGGGCGACCAATGCCTGCTGCTCCATTTCCCCCAACCTCAATGCCCCCCCTCTTGCCCTGCCTTCAATTGGCTGTCTTGTTAATAACGCAACTTTTCCTGAAGCCCTTCCGTGAATTCTGTTTCCAACCATGTATTTTAATTTTAAGTAATATAAATTCCCAATAAAAATTCTTGAAGTTATTCTTTTTCCTGTGATTCCGCTGTACATTGTTTCTTTTCCGTCGTACCTGAATCCCAGGCTTTCCAGCTGTTTTTCCAGTTCTTTTTTACTCATTCCAGAGAAAGGTGTTCCGTCGATTATTTCTCCTTTCAGGCAGCCGACTTTTCCTGCAAGCAATTCAAGCAGATATCCTACAGTCATTCTGCTTGGAAGACCATGGGGGTCAAATAGAACATCAGGTCTGACTCCTTTTGAAGTAAATGGAATGTCTTCTTCAGGAACTATTCTTCCGATAACACCTTTTTGTCCGTGAGATGTTGCATATTTGTCTCCCAATTCGGGAATTCTTTGGTCCCTTGTTTTAACCTGAACAATTTTATTTCCTTCGCAATCTTCTGTTATAAAAACAGAATCAACAATTCCTGTTTCCTCTTGTCTTAAGGTAACACTTGATTCCTTTTTCGTTTTTATGGAAATTTCTCTTGCTTCAGACAAGAATTTTGGAGGGGACATTTTTCCAATAAGAACCTCTCCTTCTTTGATTTCTGCTTCAGGATAAACAACACCATCACTTTCCAAATACTTGTAACTTTCTTCCATTTTATAACCAGAAGCATCTTTTTCAGGAATAGCAATTTCGTCTTTTAATCCTCCTGCATAATTCATTTCCACTGCAGAATAAGGTCTGAAATAAAAGCTTCTCCCGACGCCCCTGTCTAAACTTCCTTTGTTGAGTACTATCGCGTCCTCCATATTGTACCCTTCGTGAGTCATAATTGCAACAACTAAATTTTGTCCAGCAGGATAAGTATTTAGAGCATCATAGACAAAACTTCTGACAATTGGTTTTTGAGGATATTGAAGCACGCTTACATCAGTGTCAAGCCTGCACAAATAATTCGCAGAATATAATCCTAATGCCTGCTTTTGCGTTTTACTCCCTCTGTTTAATCTCGAGCTTTGGTCATGGTTGGCGTAAGTTACAAGACTCGTCACAGCACCAAATAAATCCATAGTATCTATTTCAAGATGTGTGTGCTTTGGAGTTATTTCTTCTTCATACAAAGCAATCAAAGCATTTTCCTCTTCAGCTGCGTCGAGATACTCAACTACACCCTGTTTTATCAGCTCATTCCATGTTAGTTCTCCCTGCTCTAATTGCACGAGATGCTGGTGATTTAATTTAGAAGAACCGTTTCCAACAATTATCAAAGGTCTTAAAACTCTCCCTGGTTCTGTTGAAATTGAAATTATCTGAAAATATTGATTATATCTGACGTTAAGTTGCACTGGAAATTCGTTGTCTCTTCTTTTTTCTTTTATTTTTTTAATAAACTCTTCTGGTTCTTTTGCACTTCCAATAAATCTTCCGTTGAAAAAAACTTCCCTTCCTTCTGCTCCTTCTTTGTCCAGTCCTTCGTTTTCTAAACTCTTTATGAATTTGTCCTCGTCAAGTTCCACTCTTGTTGAAACTCTGCTCAAAAGTGAAAGATTTTTTCTTAAACCAATTTCAGTTCCTTCAGGGGTTTCTATAGGGCAAAACCTTCCGTAGTGTGTCGGGTGTAGCGTTCTCGCTAAAAAATTTTCCTGGTCACTTGGAAGCATGCTTGAAACTCTCTGCAGTTGTGAAATCGTCGCCAGATAATTTGTCTTGTCCATATTCTGCGTAATCCCGCTTCTCTCTCCTGTCCAGCTTCCGGTCGCAATCGCAGATTCAATTCTGTGTGAAAATAATGTCGACTTCGCAATTATTTTAATAGAAAAAAACTTTCTTCTCTTGGACGACTTTTGTAAAGAATACTGAATGTCCCTTATTAAAATCCCTAAATTAACCCTGAATAAATTCGCCAGCAAATCTCCTGAAAGTCTGACCCTTTTGTTTGCATAATGGTCCTTGTCTGTTCGCAGTTTTGGATTTTCTTTTGCTGTCAGGAATTGTTTTATTAGTTTGCAAAGAGTTACAGCTTTTTTAATTCTGTCTTCTTTTTTTTGTCCGATGTGAGGAAGCAAATAAGAATCAATTCTTTGATTCACTCTGTCAAGAATTTCTTTTTTTGTTCCCTGCAAATTTGTCTGTTCTGCAATATGCAAGATAGCATCTTCTTTTGTTGCCAGATTCACGAACTCATAAAGATTGACAATAACGCTGTCTGTTTCTTTTCCAATATACTTTGCAATATCTGATTCTTTTGTTAAACCCAGTGCTTTTAAGACGACTACTGCCGGCAAATCTTTAAATCTGCTGAACGAAATTTCAAACAACCCTTCTTTGTTTTCTGAAATTACTATCGGTATCCTGTAAGTTCCTTTCAATGAGAACAGTCTCAGCATTAATTTGTCTTTGCTGTCTTTTTCAATAAACGGCTGATTTTCTGCGAGGTCCTCTGCCATAATCATAACTCTTTCATTCCCGTTAATTATAAAATAACCTCCGGGGTCAAGAGGGTCATTATAACTTGCAATTAATTCTTCCTTTGACATATGGTTAGTGTTGCACGCATTGCTTTTTACCATAATAGGAATTCTTCCAATCTCGACAATTTCCGAATCAACTTGATTGTCCTTTTTCACAGTTAACTCTAATGTAATCGGAGCAGAATAAGTCAGGTTTCTTAGTCTGGCTTCAAAAGGCATAATCAGAGAAGAGCTCCCGTCAGCTTCAATAACTTTTGGCTTTCCTATTTTTATTTTGCCGAGAGTGATTTCGAAATCTTCGTTGTTCATGGTTCCGGATATCTCATCGACAATTTCCTGCACTCTCTTTTCAATAAAATTATTAAAAGAAATTATGTTGGACTCTACTAGCGAGTGTTTCTCTAGATATTTTTTCACAACTATATGATTATTTTTTACCATTATACAACAACCCTGAAAAAATTTCCCTCCTCTCTTTCTATCTTTATTATGTCTCCCACTTCACATCCTTTTGGCAAACCAGCGTCGCTCGAGAAAATTTTTGGCAATTGGGATTTAGAAATATTTAATTTTGAGATTAATTCTTCAGCTTCTTTTTCGCTGAGTTTAGAATGTTTGGGTTGTAGGATATGCATCTTAATTTTAAGTCGCCAAGTGGCCTTAACACATAGATTAGGCTTTAACAACTTTATAATAATAAAAAATAATTAATTTTGATTTAAAAATCTTGCGGTGGGATTGGCTTTGTTTAAAAAGTCATAATTTCATCTTACTTTTTGAACAGATAATCTTTAGATAGGAATCCTCTTTTAACTAATACTCTAACCAACAAATTTCTGGTAATGTTAAATTTAGAAGTTAAATCATCAAAATAAGGGTCTACTAATATTATCTCACTTTCATTCCCCTCAGAGTTTATATAATTCAAATAAGATTGAAACTTTATATTTTGACCTTGTTTTTCTTGTTTAAAATGAATAACTCCATGTGCCCATCGATTCCTGTCGTCTCTTAAGGAATTTAGATTTCTATTTAATACTTTTAAATCAGATTCCTTAAGTACTTTTTTCTCTTTTATTATTTCAGATAAAATCTCTATTTTTTGTTTGAGAGTTACACCTTTGTTATTTAATATGTTTTTTCTAAAAACTTTTCTCAGGTTTGATTTTTTATGTATCATAAAATCTTCAGTTAAGATGCTTATTATCAGCTCAATCTCAATGATATAATCTAAAAAATTACCCCGAATATGTTTTAAAGTATTTGTTTGTTCTATAACATTGGCACGTTCTTGAGGATTAAGTGTCTCTCTGGACTTATCTAAGAATTTAATCTGATAGTGTTCAACCATTATACTCTAATGGGGTACTCTAATTTAAAGTTTGCCTTAATGCCCAATTCACAAACTTCTTCTTTTCAGAATTAAAAAATGGCCCCGAAGGGATTTGAACCCTCGACACCTGGATTACTTCTGAAAGCAATGTCTTTCTGAAGGGCAGAAAAACTTTCTTCTTCTGTAAAAGTCCAGTGCTCTAACCAGGCTGAGCTACGGAGCCTTTTCAATAAAAGAGAATTTGGTTTAAAAAATGTTTGTTAATCCCAGTTATGATTTTTTATTTGTCTTAATAATTTTTGGTTATTTACAAATGGAGTAAGAAATTGGAATTCATCTGTACCATATCTTCTTCTTTCTTCCATTCTCTCAATAGAATTAATCCCTCCACAAGCAATAATTTTTTTACCAGTCCCTTCTAATCTTTCATAAAACTTTTTTTGCATATTTAATGAGAGGGGATATAGAATTTCTCCGCTTCCTGAACCCACCCCATAATCATGCTGTGTTGTTGTGTTTGTGGTTACATATCCTGCCACATAATCAAAAGTTGAAAGAATTGTTCTATCAACTTCTTTTTCATTTAAATCAGGAGAAATTTTTACATATAATTTTTGGGAGGGGTTTATTTTACCTCTGATAAACATAGTAAATTCTCCCAATAATTCTAAATTTTCTTCTCTGGATATTTTTAGATTTGGACAAGAGGGACAATATTCAAACCTATCCACAGACAGAATATTCTTTGACAGATTAATGGTTTTTTCGATGTCAGAAAATCTTTCTTCTAAACTTAAAAAAGACTTAGGCGTTGGACCTATGCTAATTGTAATAGGAATTTTACAATCCCCATACAATTTTATTCTTTTACTAATAATTTCTGCCCCCTCATTATCCCATGCAATCCAATTAATTAAGGAATCGTATGAAGGATATCTTTTTATTCTTGGTCGCTTTTCTCCTTTCCAAGGTTCTCCTGTAAATGTTCCAATCACATTTCTATCAAACCCAAGTACTTCTATAATCTGCGGAGGAATTTTTGCATTCTTATTTAATCCAGCAGCATTAGAAATTTCAAAAGGCAACTCAACGTAATTTTCCTTATTATCTAAAATTAATTTTTCTAATCTTGTAAAGTACAGTCCTCTTGAAAACAAAACAAATAAATCATGTGCAATTTCTGCATTCTCTTTTGTAAGATAAAATAAAGGATGTTTTATCAAATCATAAAAATAATCAAAGCCATCTCTTATTAAATCCATTTTATCCGTAGATAAAATTCTTATTTAAAGATTATTGTCTTACAAAATCCCCAAGATCTTCCTGTCAAATCCAATAAAAACCATTCTCCTAACCTTTTCAGATTCTCTAAAAACAATTCTTTAATTATAACATTAATAAACTAAAGTATAACAGAAAAAATAATTTATAAAACTTCTTAAAATCTTGTTTCGATTTCTTCAAAACTGTCTTTTATCTTTTCCTGTATCTCTTTTAAGAATTTTTCACTTGTGTTTTTTTTATGTTTAAATGCCTCATCCAAAACTTTCCCGCTGTTTTTAAACCCCTGGAGAGCATATTTCTTTGGTTTTCCTGCAAGTTCATTCAGCCACCTGGCAATTTTTTTCATTTCTTCCAGATTATGCATGCCTTCAATTACTGTAGTCCTGAATTCATAATTTTCTAACTTTGAAATTAATTTTATACTCTCTTCAATTTTATCAATGGGGATGTCGGCATTTATTGTTTTTTTATAATTTTCTTTGCTGGCTTTTATGTCCATTGCAACAAAATCAACAAGGTTTTCTTCAATTATTTCTTTAAGTCTTTCAGGAAAACTTCCATTTGTGTCAATTTTTATCAGATATCCAAGTTTTTTAATTTTTCTTAAAAAAGCTTTTTCCAATGTTAACAGCGGTTCTCCTCCGGTTATGCAGATTCCTTCAAGATATTTTTTTCTCTTCTCTAAAAAATCCAGAATTTCTTTTTCAGAAAAAACATTATCATTTTTTTCAGTAACTAATTCCGGGTTATGGCAAAAGCCACATCTGAAATTACAGCCATACAAGAATATAGTGCATGCTATTTTTTTTGGATAATCTATTAAAGTTGTTTTCTGAAGTCCGCAGATTTTCATTTAAATCATTAAAGTTTGTTTAGGCAACTTCAAAATTTTTTCTGTCCTGGAATTCAGCTGCCTTTCCTTCGTTCCACTGACTAACTGGTCTTATGTACCCGACAATTCTTGAAAAAACTTCACATCTGCTTCCCTGAAAAGATTCTTCTTCAACTTCCTCTTTTTCTACAATTGCTTCTTGTTCAACTTTTATTTCTGCTGTTTCTTTTCTTTCTTGTTCTTCAACCATTTTATTTTAATTTTTTATTTGAATATTCTGCTTGATTTCCCTTTGGATAATATTCCCCTCTGAATCTCTGGTAATTCCGTAATCAGCGTCGCATTTAGGGCAATAAAAATGCTCTCCGGCTATGTAACCATGAATCGGGCAAATTGAAAAAACAGGGGATATTGTGAAATAAGGCATTTTAAAATTTTCAGCGATTTTTTTAACTAATGCTCTTATCCCGTCTTTATTCAACTTTTCTCCCACGAAACAATGGAAAACCGTTCCTCCTGTGTATTTTGTCTGCAAAGGGTCCTGCAGTTCAAGGGCTTCAAATAAATCTTCTGTATAATTTACAGGAAGTTGTGTTGAGTTTGTATAATAAGGAGAAGCTTTTTTATTTTTTATTGCAGGTTCATTGGCAGCAAGAATTCTTCCGAATCTTTTTTTATCCGCTCTTGCGAACCTGTAGGTTGTTCCTTCTCCTGGAGAAGCTTCAAGATTATAAATATTTCCTGTTTCAGTCTGATATTCTTCAAGTTTTTTTCTCATGAACTCCAGAACCTTTATCGAGAAATCTTTTCCTCTTTCACTTCCCATATTTTCCTCTGGCAGAAAATTCATTACGCACTCGTTCATTCCTAACAATCCAATAGTAGCAAAATGGTTTTTCCAGTATTCCCCAAATCTTTGATAAATGCTTCTCAAATAAAACTTAGAATAAGGATAAAGTCCTATTTCTGTAAATCTTTCAAGAGTTTTTCTTTTTATTTCTAAACTTTCTTTTGCAAGTTCCATTAGATTCCCTAATTTATTAAAAAAATCTTCTTCATCAGTCGCTGTAAAACCTAATCTCGGCATATTTATTGTCACGACACCTATGCTTCCTGTTAAAGGATTGGCTCCAAATAAACCTCCCCCCCTTTTTCTCAATTCTGTCTGGTCCAATCTTAGACGACAACACATGCTTCTTGCATCTTCAGGATTCATGTCTGAATTAATAAAATTAGAAAAATAAGGAATCCCATATTTCGCAGTCATCTCCCAAATTAAATCATACTCTGGATTGTCCCAGTCAAAATCTTTTGTAATATTGTAAGTTGGAATCGGAAAAGTAAAAACTCTTCCGTCAGCATCTCCTTCCAGCATAACTTCTGCAAATGCTTTATTTAGTATGTCCATTTCTGATTGAAATTCTTTATATGTTTCTTCTTGCGGAACTCCCCCTATGATGACATGCTCGTCCATCATATAAGAAGGAATTTTTAAGTCCATAGTTATATTTGTAAATGGAGTTTGAAATCCTACTCTCGTTGGGACAGCCATGTTGAATAAGAATTCCTGCATGCCTTGTTTTACTCCCTTATAATTTAAATTATCATATCTTATGAAAGGTGCCAGTAATGTGTCAAAATTTGAAAACGCCTGGGCACCTGCACTTTCTCCCTGCAATGTATAGAAAAAATTAATAATTTGCCCTAATGCCACATAAAAATGTTTTGGAGGTTTTGATGCAACTTTTCCTTCAACACCTTTAAAGCCGGTCAACAATAAATCTTTCAAATCCCATCCAACACAATAAGCACCTAAAATTCCCAAATCATGAATATGGAAACTTGCACTTTCATGCACCTTTCTTATTGCTTCAGGATAAACTCTTCTCATCCAGTAGTTGCTGACAATTTTTGTGGCAATATAGTTATTAAGTCCCTGCAAAGAGAAACCCATATTTGAATTCTCTTTAACCATCCAATCATTTAATCCTATGTAATCTTCAACTGCTTCAATTGTGTCAAAAAGTCCCTTGACATTTCTTAGTTCTTCGTGGCTTTTTCTGTAAAGAATGTAAGATTTTGCAACTTTTGCATGTCCTTCTTCAATAAGAATTTTCTCAACTAAATCCTGCACTTCTTCTACTGCAGGGATTCCCATATCCCCATATCTTTCTTCAATTTTTTTTATAACTAAATCTGATAAATGTTCTGTTTTATTTTTATCTCTTCCTCCCACAGATTTTACAGCTTTCCAAATAGCTTCTGTAATCTTGTCCTGATTAAACAAGACAACACTCCCATCTCTTTTTCTTATCTTATTTACCATTTTGTTTTCCCTCTTTTACCCCGGACCATTTGTTTAAGTTCATTTTAAATCTTTAATCTCCCTTTTAAAATCTTCAACATCCTGAAAATTCCTGTATACAGACGCAAATCTTATGTATGCAACATTATCTAATTTTTTTATTTTTCTCATTACTAACTCGCCTATTCTTGAGCTTTTTACTTCTTTGCCTCCTTTTTTTCTTATCTGCTCTTCAATTTCGTTTATCATTTTGTCAATTTTTTCCTTTGGCACGGGAAGCTTTTCAAATGCTTTTTCAATTCCATGTTCAAGTTTTTCTCTGTCAAACTTTTCTCTGGTATTATCTTTTTTTATTACCCAAGGTTCTTCTTTCACAGGTTTTTCATAAGTGGTAAATCTCCTTTTGCAATTCAAGCACTCTCTTCTTCTCCTTATGCCTCCAGGAGAATTTCTTTTATCAGTTACTTTCAGGTTTTTGCTTCCGCAATATGGGCAATCCATCTTTTATGAACAGGGTACAAGATATTGTATGTTAATCCATATTTATATTTATACCTTGTATGAACAAGAGAATTAAAAAAGGGGATTATTTAAACGTTTATAACTCCGAAAGAAAAGTTACAAATCTTTATAATTTTCATTTAAAAAATTTTCACATATAAATACATAAAATAAGGGGTTTTTTCCTATTCTTTTGAATGTCTTAGGATTAACATTTTTCTTTTCTGTGTATCTCTCTTTTAAAATTTTTTGGTCTATGCCCAGTTTATCTGAAATTTTTCCCTCTAGACCAAGTTTTACAGAACATTTTAAAACAGAATCTACTAATGAGATAGAATCAACGTCTCTTGGATGTCTTAATACACTTCCGTCAGTTTCTGAAATTTTTTTTAAAGTAAGGTTTTTTAATTTCTCTAATGCATAATAAAATTCTATTGCAAATTTTTTATCTCTTCTGCTTAATTTTTCTTTAAAAAAATCCAGACTTTCATCATTCCCATATCTATCAAACAAAAGAGGAAGAATCTTAAAATATCTTTTTTCTCTTCTGGATAATCCAAGATATTTAAGCAGAGTCTCCTCTACATTTTTCATAAAAATTAAAATGCTTTAAACTTATTAAATTTTACTGTTCAATAACTCGCATCTTTTGCAGAGGTTTTTCCTTGAAGGCTCCCCGCAAACTTCGCAATATCTCGTCTCTTTTTCGTCTTTTTTTATTTTCTCCGCCAATTCCAAAAAGTTTTTCATAAGGTTCTTTTTTTCTTTATCTGAAAGTTTTTTCACAAAATCCCTGGTTTCAACCCTGTAAGTTTCTCCTCTATATGGGCAGATTTTTTTATAAACAGGAAGATTCAATTTTTTACAATAGTTTTCAATTTTCCCATTCGCAATAAAAAAAAGTGGTTTTATTCTGACTATAAATTTTTTGTTTTTTGTTTTAAGAATCGGAACGGAATTCAAATTTGAGTTTTGACTTCCCTTAAAAAGATTCATTAAAAAAGTTTCCAGCCCGTCATTAAAATTATGCCCGGTAGCTATTTTATCTGCTTTCAATTCCCTTGCTTTTTTATTTAACAGCCATTTTTTCATAACCCCGCATAAAGTGCAATTGCTCAATTTTTCGTCTTTATGTTTGAAAATATCTGACATGGTTTTTCCTGTTTCTTTTTTAACAGAATAAAGGTAAAGTTTTATCTTCAGTTTATTACATAACTCTTTTACAGATTTTAAACAATTCTCACTATATTTTCCAAGCCCTAAGTCTATATGAATCCCCTTTATTTTATATCCTAATCTTTTTAACAAATAAGCAGTTACAGCAGAATCCTTTCCTCCTGAAATTGCAACTAAGATTTTTTCTTTTTTCTTCAATCTAATTTTTTTAAGAGTTTGTTCAACTTTTTGCTCTATATCCATAAAAGAAAAAAGATGAAGGAGTTTTAAAATTATCGAATATAGTTTTATATTCATCAATCAACAAATTTTACATTCTTTCCAAAACTTTTATTCTCTCGTCTATGGGCGGATGAGTTTGTGTTAAGCCGGACATTTTTTTCTTAAATGGGTCTGAAATGAAAAGAGGAGAAACCGCTCCTGAAACTTTCATGGGTGTGTTTTCTGTTTTTATTTTTTTTAAAGCGCCAATTAATCCCGTCGGGCTTCTTGTGAACTTTACCGATGACGCATCTGCTGCATATTCTCTTTTCCTTGAAATTGCGAGCTGGACAAGCAGGACAACAATTGGCGCGAGAATTGCGAGCAGGATTCCTATTAACATTAGAATTGCACCGCTCCTCCCGTCTCTGTTTCTTCCCCCGCCAAACCACAAGCTTCTTAAAAATATTTGAGAAATAATTGCAATCATTCCAACCAAAACAGCTGTAAGAGTCATAAATCTTATATCATAGTTTGCAATATGTGAAAGTTCGTGCCCGAGAACCCCTTCTAATTCCTGTTTGTTTAATTTTTTTAATGCCCCTTCTGTTACACAAATAAATGAATGTTTCGGGTCTCTTCCTGTAGCAAAAGCATTTATCTGTTCTCCAGACATGATATATATTTTCGGCTTTGGCATTCCACTCGCAAGGCATAATCCCTCAACAAGATGGTGAACCTGTCTGTATTTCTGCCCCGATGCGGATTTTGCATTTACTGACTTAAGCGCAATTTTATCTGAATTATAATACCCTATTAAAATATAAGAAATTGAAATCACAATTCCTATTATCAGAATAAAGAAAAAAAACTCAGAGTATATGGCTCCTATTACATAACTTAACAGAAGAAGGATAGCGAATATAAAGATAATAAGGAAAAATGAATTTCTTTTATTCCGTGCAATTTGATCATAAAATGAAACATGAGGATCCATAATTTGATTAAGAAATTAGAGTATAAAAAGTTATTTTGAGGATCTTCAGCACAAAATCGACTCTCTCCAGAATTTTTCTATTATAAATTTTTCAAATATTCAGAATTCAACCTTTGGCACGGCTCTTGTTTCTTTGGGAATTTGCAAGTAAGGTTTTTCTTTTTTATTGAAAATTCCTGCAAAAATTATTCCTGGAAAAACTTTTACTGAATTGTTGTAATCTAAAATTGAATCATTATAAAATTGTCTTGAATATGCAACTTTATCCTCGATTGCTGACAATTCCTGTTGCAAGTGCAGGAAATTTTCATTCGCTCTCAATTGCGGATAGTTTTCAGCAAGGGCAAAAACACTCTTTAATGCTGATTGTAATTGATTGCCTGCTTTCATTTTTTTTACAATATCTTTTGCACCAAGCAATGCTTTTCTCGCTTCTGTAACTTTTATTATCATTGCTTTTTCATGCTTCGTATAACCCTTCACAGAATTCAAGAGATTTGGAACAAGGTCCGCCCTTTTTCTGAGCTGAACATCTATCTGGGAAAGAGAGTTATCTATTCTATTGCTTAAAACTATAAATTTGTTAAAATAATAAATAAACATTATCACAATTAATGCGAACAATGCTATCAATCCCCAAATTATCCATAACATATTATAAAAAGGGATTTTTTATTTATAAACTTGTTGTTTGTATTTCTTCTCGTAATCCTCAATCGCTTTTTTAAGAGCATCACTCGCCATATTTGAGCAGTGCATTTTTATAGGAGGAAGTCCTTTGAGAGATTCAGCAATATCTTTTCTTGTAATCTTTTTCGCCTCTTTTAGTGTCTTCCCTTCTGAGAGTTGTGTAATCATTGATGAGGCTGCTATTGCTGCAATACAACCAAATGTTTTGAATTTTATATCTTTAATTATCTCTTCTTTTTTCTTGTTTTTTCCCACTTTAATATAAACCCACATGATGTCCCCGCAGATAGGATTTCCGACTTTTCCAACTCCGTCGGGGTTTTTCATCTCCCCCATGTTCTTTGGGTTCAAAAAATTTTCAATAACTTTTTTTGAATATTTCATTTTTTATTAAGGTTTTTCTGCCAAAATCAAAAATTTTGCAGTATCAAATTTTAATTCCTTTTCTTCTTCTAATTTTTTTTGTAATTTCTTCAATGTTGAAAAATTCTTCTCCACATCAAATCCTTCGACAATCCAAGGAATTGCTTTAAGATAATAAACAATAGCCCCGACATCCCTGAAAAATTTCTTTCCCTTCCATTTCTCGCTTTCCTTTATTTTAAACCCTGCACTCAAAAGTTTTTCTTTATACAGTCTAAGAGTTATATTACTAAATTTTCTTTTGGCTCCGAAGGTTTTTACTAAATCCATTGAATCCTCGGAACCTGTTACTTGTTGTGTGAAGAATATCCCTTTTGGTTTTAATATTCTAAATATTTCTTTTGCATTAATCGCGCCATGTCTGTTTAAAACCAAATCAAACTCTTCATTATTAAAAGGTAATTTTTTTGGATTTGCGCATTCTATAATCTTCACTCCGAGCGGCTCTAATCTTTTTTTAGCAATAGGAATATTTGGAGCATATCCCTCGTATGCTTTTGCATTTTTTGGGAAAGGGGCAAATTTCGAGAAAATTTCTCCCCCACCTGTTTCCATATCCAAAACAGAGCTGGATTTTCTCACGAGTAACTTAGCTTTTTTCTCATAATTCCAAGGAGGGTTTTCTTCAATCAGTCTCCCTTTCAGGTATGAAAAATCCCAACCCTTGAAAACAACTTTTTCATCTTCTTTCCACTTTTCAATTAATTTTTTATCTTTCATTTTTCATTCAACCTTTTTATCAACTCATCAATTTCTTTATCTGAAAAATCATGAGCCTTGCAACCATCTTCTAAAGTTTCCTGCATTGCCATAGGACACCCAACACAACTCAACTCAGCTTCAAATAAAATCTCTGTTGCTTCTGGTTTTTTCTGTAAGATTTCTGAAAGTTTCGTGTTAAGAGTTATTTTCATTTTAGATTTCTTTCATTAATCCTTTAATTTTTCTTTTTATTTCTTCTTTTATTCTCCTATGCTCCTTAATATCTTTTCCTTTTGGATCTTTGACCTCCCATATAATCTGTTTGTTATTCAATAAAAAATCTGGAATTGTTTCTGGTTCTGCCATTATTATACTCTTGTCAAAATTATCTAATTGTTCAGGAAAAATCTGTTTTGGTTTTTTGTTTCTTAAATTAATCCCTTCTTCTTCCATACATTTAATTACATTTTTTGCTTCATCAATCTCACCTAATTTCATTTTTTTCAATCCCTCTGAAACTTTTATGCCTGCAGAAAATGCCTTTCCTTTATTTTTACAATATTTATTGAATAAAGCTTCTGCTATCTTGCTTCTCGCAACATTAGCTCTGCAAATAAAGATAATTCTCATCTCAACGGACTAAACCTCCTTAATTTATTTACAATCCTTGGTAAAACTTTCAAAAAATAATCAACTTCCTCTTTAGTTGTGTATTTACTTAAACTTATTCTTAGTGAGCTATTTGCCTGTAGCGGAGTCAAGCCAATCGCTTTCAACACATGACTTGTTTCTAAAGTATGGGATGAACAAGCAGAACCTGTAGAAGTTAAAATTCCTTTTTGTTCTAAATAACCTCCTATAGATTCTCCTTCAATATTATTAAACGAAATATTAATATTATTGCACAATCTTTTTTCTCCTTCTGGTCCATTAAGTTTCACATTCTCTATTTTCAAAATTCCTTTAATTAATCCATCTCTTAATTCCCTTATTTTTTCAACATCTTTTTTATTTGCAATATGAACTGATTTTCCAAAACCAACAATTCCATGGACATTTTCTGTTCCACTTCTTAGTCCTCTTTCATGTCCTCCTCCATGCATTAAGGGAGTTATATTTACGCCTTCCTTGATGTATAAAGCGCCTACACCTTTTGGTCCGTGAATTTTGTGGGCGTTGAGAGTTATCAAGTTCAAATTCATTTTTTTTGCATCTAATTCAGTTTTTGTAAAACTCTGGCATGCGTCTGTATGAAACAAAACATTTTTTTGTTTGCAAATTTTTCCTATGGTTTTTAAATCCTGAACAGTTCCAATTTCATTATTTCCGTGAATTACAGAAACAACAAGCGTCTTATTTGTTATTGAATTTTTTAATTGATTAAGATTCACAAATCCCTCGCTGTCTGTGTCAAGATAAGTAACTTTGGCTCCTTGTTTTTCAAGCCATTTGCAGGTTTTCAGAATGCAATCATGTTCAATCTTCGTCGTGATAATATGATTTTTTCCTGTGTTGTTTTCTTTGTTCCAAAAATACAAACCTTTCAAAGCCCAGTTGTTGCTTTCTGTTCCTCCTGATGTGAAAAATATTTCACGCGGTTTCGCATTTATTGATTTTGCAATTATCTTTCTTGCCTTTTCAATTGCTTCTTTTGCTTCTCTTCCTTTAAGATGTTGTGAAGATGCATTTCCATATTTTTCAATAAAATAAGGGAGCATCTTTCTCAAAACCTTTTCATCAACTTTTGTTGTTGCAGCATTGTCGAAATATATTTGTTTCATTTTATTCCGTTTTCTTTAATCCATTTAATTGATTTATTTATTAAAATTTCAAAATCTTTTTCTTTTTTCCATGTCTTTGAAATAAACTTTCTTAATTCAATATGATTAGGGTATGCTTCATCTTTTGTCTTTAATAAATCTTTAAATTCTAAGTTAAGCAGAACTGTAAGAGCTTCTTTCAAATCATGAGTTCTAAGGTATCCAACCTCTTTTTCAGATTGTTTCCAATATTTTGTATGGTGAAATTGCAGATGCATTAATTCATGAGCACAAGTTAATAAAATATTATCAATGTTATCAAAAATATTTATCATAAAAGAATTTTCTTTTGGATAGTATGGGCATCTTCCAATTGTTGTGATATAACAAATGAATTTATTATTATAAATTGGTTTTTTATTTATCTTTTCTAATCGTATAAAATATGCTTTCTCAATCTTTTTCCAAGCACTTTCGACCCTTTTAAGTTTTCTTTTGTTTTTTCCCTCATCAATATTATAGCCTTTCTTTAATATAGAAATCATATTTTTTCTAATATCATTCCATTTTTTTCCTTTAAGTTTTTTATAAACTTCTGGTTTTATTGCTTTAGTAAAATCATATCCAAAAGAGAGGTTTGAATTAGCACATTCCCAATAGTTTTTTGCATCTTTTTCAATATTAAATTTAAAAATTACTCTTGATTTCATCTTCTCTCACAATTTCCCTTAAGAACACAGCATTCACACTTGCAATTAATATGTGCATGTTTCTCAATAAGATTTAAAATAGGAATCATTATTTTTTTATTTAATGAATAAATTCTTTCTTTACCTTGTTGGTTTGCTTCAACAATTTTGCAATTTTTCAAAGAAGTTAATGAATGAGAGATTTTGCTTTGTTCAACCATAAGTTCTTTTGATAATTCTGTAACATTTTTCTCATCATTTTTTAAACTGAGAATTATTCCTATCTTTAAAGGATTTGCAAGATTTCTAAAAAAAATGTGGTAAGTCTCATGATTTGTATAGGGGTTAAATGAATCTTTTTTCATATGAAATATAATTCATATAAGTTTATAAATTTTTTCTTTTTAATATTATTCTAAATCCTTCCCAGGAAATTATCAAAGCAAAAATAATCAACACAATAGAAAAGAAAGACAAAATCCAATTTCCTTCAACAAGATAACCTTGCTTACTAAACAAGCTATAGAAAAGAGCAGAGATTGTGGTTAGAATCATAAATATTGTAGGAATAATTAAAAATTTTATTTTCTTTTTATGCTCGACAAAATAAGCAGAAATTGTAATTAAAGCAATCGCAGCAATCATCTGGTTTGAGCTTCCGAACAGTCTCCATAAATCAGCATAAGTATTTGTGACAGCCAAAATATATGCAGGAAAAACAACCATTAGCATACAGATTATCTTATTTTTGAATATCTTGTTCGTTAAATTTTCAGAGATCACTAATCTCGAAAGTCTCGTTGATGTGTCTAATGAAGTAAGGATGAATTGATTAACCATAAAAACCCCAATCAAACTCGCAATTCCAAAAGTCAAAAAAGGTATTCCTAATTTTGAAATAATGTTTCCAAACGCGTTGCCAAAAGCAACAACCCATCCTTTATCTAATGAGCTTAGAAAATTTAATTCGCCTGAGTTCCACGCGAGAGCAGATATTAACAAAACAACAAGGAGTGCCAATAACCCTTCTGCAACCATGCCCCCATAACCAATAAATTTTCCTTGTTTTTCTTTTGCCAATTGTTTTGAAGTTGTTCCTGAGGCAACCAGAGAATGGAACCCTGACACTGCTCCGCATGCTACAATAATAAAAAGTATCGGCCAAATTGGAAGATTTCCATGAATCACCGACGGAGAATTAATAACTGGTTTAATAATTAATATAGCTAAAAAACCAAAGAACAAAAACAAGATTAATTGAATAGAACTTAAATAATCCCGTGGTTGCAAAAAAATCCAGACAGGAATCAGGGAGGCAATTCCTCCATACCCTATTAAAACTGTTATCCAAATTATCTTTGAAATACTCTCTGAAAATGGAAGTGAAACAGGAAGTTTATAACCAATATACATAAAGAAAAATGCAAGCATCAAAGCAATCAGACTTGAAGCCAAAACATTTTTTTTATATTTGTAAACAGCTAATCCTAAAATTACGGCGATAATAGAAATTGCAATTATAGGTACGACCAAACTTGGCTGAGCAATTATGCTGTCAGCAGCAGAAACAGCAAAAACAGTTACAATTAAAGTCAAAGTAAGCCATATCATAAAAGCGAAAATCTTGCCTGATTTTTTATTCAGCGCCTTTCCAGTTATATTTGAAATTCCTTTTCCTTTGTTTCTAACAGATAACATTAATGAAAGGTAATCATGAACAGCTCCAATAAAGATTGTTCCAAGAATAATCCACAAAGCAGTGAAGAACCAGCCAAAGTAACTAACAGCGAGAATTGGTCCTATTATAGGGCCTGCTCCTGCAATAGAAGCAAAATGATGTCCAAACAAGAAAAACTTGTTCGCAGGATAATAATCTGTTTTGTCTTTGCTCAAAACAGCAGGAGTTTTTTTATTTGTGGGTTTTATTTTTTTCTCAATATATCTTCCATATAAAAAATAATTTCCAATTAAGAATAAAATTCCTACAATTGCAACTAATGCTCCGCTCACCATTTTTTATTTTGCATAATACACTGATTGAATTCCAAACCATTTTTTATTTAAATGATTAAGATTTATCCCTGCTTCAAGACATGAATCAAAATCTATTTTTCCGCCTGTTATTTCTATTGCCTTGTAATTTGGAGTTTTTACTAATTTAATTTTATCATGTTTTTTGATAAAATTTTCAAAATTAATTTGTTTCCCATCTTTAAAGATTTTCAATAAAGATTGAAATTCATTTGGGAGATTAGGATTTTCAGGAAGAGTAATTCTTCCGATGCCTTTTTTATTTAATATCCTAGAAACCTCTTCAAAAAAATGCAATTTATTCTTAAATAAATAACTAGCTGTTTGGCTTAATACTAAATCAATAGAATCTGTTTTAAATGGAAGTTTTTCTCCTGCATCTCCATAAATTATTGTAGGAAATTTTATTTTTTTTGTCCCCTGTTTTTGAAGCAATCCCTCTTTTACTGCATTATCAATCATTTCTTTTTTAGTTCCATGAAGCGGAATTAAATTCATTCCACTAATTTCTATTTTATTACCATATTTTAAAATTAAATCAATCATTAATCTTCCATGACCACAACCTGCTTCAAAAATTCTAATCTTCTTTTTATGTTTTAGCAAATTATCAACTATTTTTTCGATATCTCCTAATTTTCTATTTGCTTCTTTTAATCCTCGCGTTTTCACCATTTTTTATGATGAAGAAAAGAATAGGAGTTATTTAAAGTTTTGCCGAGGGGATTTTGGCTTCTTTAAATAAAAACTCTTTTACTCTTCTGAATATTTTCTCATGCCCTTTCTCATTTGGATGGAGTCCGTCGAACAAATCATTTTTATTTAGTAAGTCTTGTATAGGAATAAAATACACTTCCTTTCTCTTACATGTTTTTTCTACGACTGAATTATATCTCTTGATATTTTCATTGCAATAACTTTCTCCACTTTTTTCCCATGGAATTGTTTCTTCTTCCTCAACTTTGGCCAGCCCAAGAAAGAATATTTTATCAGTAAACTTTTTCGCCCGTTTAATTAATTCATCCAGATTTTTTTCAAACTCATCAATTTTTACCCAAGTATTTTCTTTTTCTTTGTTATATACAGAATCATTTTTTCCTATATCAAAAACAATGATGGGAAAATAACTTTCTGGCTCTTCTTCAAAATAAATTCTTGCTTTCAGTTCACTTTCAAATCTTTCTAACAATTCATTAGAAGTATTTGATTCAATGCCCAAATTATAGACAAAATTATTTTCAGGAGTTTTATTCTCAAAGTAAATTTTTAATCTTTCAACCCACCCTCCTTTTTCCAAATCCAAAGCCCCCCAAGTCACACTTGCTCCAAATATAGTTATAATTGTGGTTTTTTCTTTCATTAACAACTCCAATTAATAAAAATGGGCACAGAGGGAATTGAACCCCCTTCTCCTGGGCTGGAGCCAGGTATAATACCAGTATACGATGTACCCTAATTTTATAAGAAATTGTTTGTTTTTAATATTTTCTCTCGAGCGCATAAGCGCGAACAAAATTCATCATAATCTCTTCATCTCATTAATTTCTTCTCTAGAAATAGC
>Ga0315541_1000945_pt1 | contig 28876 bp, 19 predicted proteins | sample SalMarSW160190MG_FD_203095 | JGI IMG/M metagenome (GOLD analysis project Ga0315541, IMG submission 203095) | Salt marsh sediment microbial communities from the Plum Island Ecosystem LTER, Massachusetts, United States - Salt Marsh Sediment SW1601-190 ...
GGACGATATTGGCCACATGTAAAAAACAAAACCGAAATGTCTTTGAGTTTATCCATGAGTCTGTTATTGCACACTGGAGTAAACAAAAATATCCATCGTTAATATGTTAAAAATTGTGAACGGTTACGAAAATTCTTTATGCTGTTTGACCTAATGCTTATCATCTGATATTCTTTCACAAAAGGACAGGAAAGCAAAATATGTTAGCAAGATTGCATAGTGTCACGCTGGAAGGGATTGAAGGCATAATCTGCGAGGTCGAAGTTGATGTCGCTCGCGGTGGACTTGAAAAGTCTCTCATCGTAGGCCTGCCGGATACCGCTGTAAAAGAAAGCATTGAGAGGGTCAGAAGCGCGATTATAAACTCAGGCTATAGGTATCCAAAGACCCAGTCACTAATAAACCTGGCGCCGGCTGACGTAAAAAAGATGGGCCCTGTTTTCGACCTGCCCATTGCTCTGGGTATGCTCATTGGCCAGCGTATTCTGGAAAATCCTTCTATTAAAGATTTTATCGTTGTCGGCGAGCTGGCTTTGGACGGAAGGGTAAGGCCCATCAATGGAGTATTAAGCATGGCGATAACCGCAGCAGCAAATGGTTTTCGCCGAATGATTGTTCCTATAGATAATACTAAAGAAGCTGCTGTGGTTCAGGATTTGGAGGTCTATGGTGTCGGTTCACTTGCGCAGGCGGCAGGTTTTTTCTCCGGGCAGGTAGTCCTTGAGACTACTAACGTCGATATTGACGAGCTTTTTAACATCGCATCGAATTATGATGTTGACTTCGCAGACGTTAGGGGTCAGGAAAGTGTCAAGCGGGCACTAACCATAACTGCCGCCGGTGGACACAATATAATGATGATCGGCCCGCCGGGAGCCGGAAAGACAATGCTGGCTCAGAGATTAGCGACTATTCTGCCGCCATTGAGTCTCCGAGAGTCGCTCGAGACCACCCGCATATATTCCTCAGTAGGTTTACTATCTAAAGATAGAACGCTTATGGCGACTCGACCTGTGCGAATGCCGCATCACTCAGCGAGCGGCCCAGCCCTGATAGGCGGCGGGACGATGCCCCGGCCCGGAGAGCTGTCTCTTGCTCACTTTGGAATATTGTTTCTCGATGAATTTGTTGAGTTTCCACGGCACGTTCTGGAGATGATTCGTCAGCCGCTGGAAGATGGTTTTGTTATCGTCTCACGGACTAAAAAGACGGTCAGATTTCCCGCTCAGTTTATGCTTGTTGCGGCGATGAATCCCTGTCCATGCGGCTATTTCGGAAGCGATGCAAGAAGATGCAAATGCACGCCGGGCCAAATCGAGCGGTACCTGTCAAAAATCTCCGGGCCGCTGGTTGACAGGATTGATATTCATATTGACGTTCCGTCAATAAGTTTTAGCAAACTTCGGTCCGGCTCCAGCCGGCTCGGCTCGGCGACGATAGGAGCTCAAGTGGTAAATGCAAGAGCAATTCAGCAGAGTCGATTCGGTGATTCAAACGTTATAACCAATGCCAGAATGAGCCATAAGCAGATTGAGAAATTCTGCAAGCTCGACTCTGCCAGCGAACTTATGCTCAGGCAGGCAATGACAGAATTTGGCCTTTCCGCTCGTGCGCACGATAAAATCTGCAAGGTCGCCCGCACAATTGCGGACATAGCCGGCCAAGAAAACATCCGTCCAGAGCACATAGCAGAAGCCATAAGCTATCGAAAGTTAGACAGAAAATTGTGAACACATAAGATAAACTTTATCCTGGGTAAGAGGGATCTGCCAATGGCAAAGACTAAAGACCCCCAGCTAAAGCCTGAGAACAGGCGGCACTACCTTTTTCTTAATCACTATGAAGATACTGCTTTTACACGATGCCCTAAGTGTGAAGGCAAAACATTGTTACGCAAGTTTCCTCTGGTAATTCATATCGAGTCGGCACAAATTTTTGTTTTGAACAAAACATGTCGGTACTGTACAAAATGCGACTTAATCATTGCCCGCAGGTCCGAGGTGGAAGCATTGATGACAGCGAGCTTTGAAGATAGAGACCCTGAAATTATTGGTAACGATTACATTGTTATGGGTACTCTGGAAAAACGTGACTGGAGAGCCAGGGATAGAATGAATGGAAGCCCTAAAAAGGCTATCGAACGGGTTCGTTTGTTCAAAGATGTTTGGGACTTTGAATTGATTTCACGAGGGTGGTATCCGTCTAAGGAGAGAACGAATTTGTAATCATTGTTTATTTTGACAGAGCAATAATACTGCTGACCTCCGACAGTATTTAGGATTAAAATAAATGAATATAACAAAAGCACAACTTAAGGAACTAACAGATTCACGTTCCTGGCAAAGAGGTGTTGATTACCATCAGCGCGGGAATGTACTTTCACTACTTGAAGATAAAGACACAGTTATCGGTAAAGTCAGCGGAACGCGCAACTACAAAGTGAAACTTTGGTTGGACAACGGCGAGCTTGACGGCTCATGTGATTGTCCAATGGGTGACGCTGGTGTATTCTGCAAACATTGCGTAGCTGTAGGCCTGACATACATTGAGGGTGCGGTAAAGTCGGCACAAAAAGGAAGGTCTTCCAAGCAAGATAAATCAGCCTCTGAGCCGGACATCACGATAAATGATGTGCGCAAGTATCTATCCGGGCAAAAGACGGATGTGCTGGTTGATATAATAATCGAGCAGATGATGGAAGATGACAATCTGCAAAGACGTTTGATGATTAAAGCCGCGCGCCATCAACAAAAAGGACCTAACATCAAGGCCTTCCGAAAGCTGATTACTCAAGCCACCAATACACGGGGTTTTGTAGATTATCATTCGGCTTATGACTTTTCCAGAGGGATACAGGAAGCAGTAGATTCTTTAGAAGAGCTTCTATCAGAGGGATATGCCAAAGAGGTCATCGAATTGGCCGAGTACGCATTAGCTCGCGTGGAAGAGGCCTTGGGTGATATGGACGACTCAGATGGATATATGGGTGACATCTTGGAGTGCCTGCAGGAAATTCATCATAAAGCATGTGTAAAAGCCAAACCCGACCCCGAAGCTTTGGCCAAACGGCTGTTTGAATGGGAGCTGGCCACAGATTGGGATACTTTCTCCAAAGCAGCAGAAACCTACGCTGGCGTCCTTGGCGAAAAAGGTTTGGCTGTCTATCGCAGGTTAGCCGAAGCTAAATGGAAAAAGATTCCTCCGCTTAAAGCTGGCCAAAAGGAAAGAGACTACAACCACCAGAGATACCGTCTAGGCTCGATTATGGAGTTGCTTGCTTGTGTTGACGGTAATGTTGAAGCCCTCGTTGAGGTCAAAAGCAAAGACCTTTCCAGCGCATATCATTTCCTTGAGATTGCTCAGGTGTATAAAGATGCCGGACAATCAGACAAAGCTTTACGGTGGGCTGAAAAGGGATTGCAGGCCTTTCCTGAAAAAACTGACAGCCGATTAAGAGAATTCCTTGCCAATGAATATCATCGCCGCAAACGTCATAGTGAGGCGATGCAGCTTATCTGGGCAAATTTTATTGAACGCCTCCGTCTCGATGAATACAAGGTGCTAAAGATACATGCAGAACAAGCTGGAGAATGGGCTAAATGGCGTCAGCAGTCGCTTGAACATATCAGAGCAGTTATCTCCGAGGGCAAGAAAAGCTCACGTCGAATGGATAGATACTGGTATAACAAGCAGGATCATTCGATACTTGTGGAAATACTTATCTGGGAAAAACAGATAGAATCCGCTTGGCAGGAGGCTAAGGCCGGTGGCTGTAGTGAGTATCTTTGGTTGCAACTGGCAAAGTTGCGAGAAAAAGAGCATCCGGCTGACGCTGTTGGTGTTTATCAGGCCCAAATCGATCCGATTGTAGGGCAAACAAAAAAAAGTGCATATATTGAAGCAATACGGCTCATCAGGAAGATTCGAGAGCTTATGAAAAAGCTCAACAAAGAAAAAGAGTTCGACGAGTATGTATCTTCTCTAAGAGAAAGGTATAAACCCAAGAGAAATTTCATAAAACTGCTGAGCAGGTTTAGATAGAACCTTCGAGTTATTCCTTTTTTCTTGGCTTGGAAACTGCACAGACAATTATGAAACCATTACGGACTTTCAACTTTTAGTAACACCGTAATGCTGAAATGCCGGTTTTATAGGTCGCTGTGGCCCCCTTCTTGTTTTCGCAAGAAAGCAGGGGGCTGAGTAATAATTTCATCCCCCATTAGCTCCTATAATATCGCCCCGCACCAATTGTCCACCGACGATTCAAATATCTTTATAGTGGTTAGATGACCATCTACTTGTTCAATTGGTGCGGGAGCTGTTTTTGCTTAATTTCGCCTGAACTTATGCCGATAGAATATTTGAAAATCTCTGGAATATATATTGTTCAAAATCTGTCCATACACTGGCGGACACTGATTTAAACACTGATTAATACAGTGTTGAAAGGAGACAAAAAATGGGAATACAAAACTGGTCGGAAGATATCATTCTTGTGGATCTGCCTGCCGAGCCGGAAATGGGCGATGAGCTCAAAACGGTCATTGAGATCGTGCGTGACAGAGGAGATTGTGACGTAGTAGTTGATTTTTCCAGCATTGATATTGTGACTTCTTCGAGTCTCTCGAAGATGCTGAAGTTGCGCAAGCTCTTGGGCGATTGCGGTCATCGGCTTGCTTTATGTAGTGTCGCTCCGGCAACAAAGGGTATCTTTACGGTAACCGGCCTCGACGGGATTTTTGAAATTGCAGATGACAAATTCGTTGCCTTAGCCAGCTTGCAGATGGTCGGCTAATGATAATCGGTGATTGGTAATTACAAATTACCAGTTTCGAGACTTGACAATCGATTCATATTCTGGTAGGTGAAGATATGTTTTTTGTTGAGCCGGCTACGAAGACCGCTAATGAGGCCGTCAAGCGTTAATCGGTTGCGCATCTCGTTTCGGTTACGTTAAACGTAGAACGTTTTACGTAACGAGTAGCGCAACCGTAAAACGAAAGACGAAAATCCAACTCATAGCGATGTTCGTAATCTGCTCGCGACGAATTGCAAAATCAGGACTGAATTAAATGGACAAAGAGATTCTCCAGCAAATCGAGCAGATAATAATGTATCAGTTTTCCAGCCCAGCTCTTTTAGCCAAGACGTTTACACATTCATCCGCAGTCGACAATCGGCTGTTGAGCAATGAAAGGCTGGAGTTTCTCGGCGACTCCATTTTGGGTGCTGTCATTTGTCAAACCTTGTTCGAGCGATTTCCAAGCAGTTTTGAAGGTGAATTGACAAAACTCAAAAGTATGCTTGTTTCCCGCGAGACCTGCGCTCAGGTTGCCAGGCGTTTGAGCCTTCAAAAATTCCTTAAAGTGGGAAAAAGCATGGCTTCCAGCAGGGCCCTGTCCAGGTCTCTTGCTGCCGCTGTATTGGAAGCTGTTATCGCTGCGATTTACATCGACGGTGGATTTGATGCCGCCCATGAATTTGTCCTGAGGGCTTTTAATCCACTAATCGAACAAGCCGACAAGGAACAGGCTCAGGGTAATTATAAATCTCTACTGCAGCAGTACGCCCAGGAACGGTACAACAGGATGCCGGTTTATGTACTGCTTGATGAAAAAGGACCCGATCATGACAAATGTTTTGAGTCTGAAGTGGTAATCGCAGAACGTCACTTTCCAAGCGCATGGGGGACAAATAAAAAAGAAGCAGAACAAAAAGCCGCCTTCAAGGCCCTGATGGAATTAGGTGTTCTTCAAGAGGAATGCCTCGATTCCTGACGAGTTGCATAACAGTTTGTAATTGGGCAAGCATCTCGACCCGTGAGATAAATAACTTGGGAATCAGGACAAAATCACAGTTGGTTATCTCACGGGTCACTCTGTAATCATCCACGCCAAACCAAACAAAGCTAACGCGATTATTATGATGAAAATAATAATTGAGCCGGATAAAATTACAGCTTCTTTTATAAAGGAGCCTGCGGTAATCGTAGGCATCTTCGTGGCTTTATAAACTATAGCTATCGCTGCCGTTAACGGCAGCAGCAACAGCATAGATTTCGGGTTTGTCCCAATATTTTCCGGTGCTATAAAGTTCGCCATTATAAAAAAATCCATCAGCGACTAACCTCCCAGACAGAATAAGTGAGCTAAAGTTTGAAGTGCCTAAAGTGCCTAAAATTGAAATTGTAACTTTAGCTCACTTTAGACACTTTAGCTCACTTTAGGCACTTTACATTTACTCACCGATTCATTCCGCGCAAGTGAGCCAGGTAAACAGCGTTGATTATACACAAAAGATTAAGCAAACCGGCGATGCTGGTATAATACTGCCCGATCTCGTTCGGCCTTCCAAAGACGCGATACTTTTCCGGGTCTGTTGATGTCAAATGTCCCAGAGCTGCCACCATAGGTGAATTCATAATCTGCGCCAGGTACCAGGCCTTTGCATCAACCGGATTGATAACGCCTATCGAGCCGACGTATAAACCTATGACAAAAGTCAGAACAATAGTGGTGAATATGATTATAGATCGTTTTTTCTCTTTGAGCATATAATGGCCAGCTCCCGGCACAATCCAAGCCAGGATTCCAACAATTATCAAGAAGAACACATTGTTTGCCCCTGAACGCTGCGTCATTATGATGCATCCTCCGACTCTGCTTTCGTCTCACCTTTCGGTTTAACCAGTCGAAAGTTCATACGCTTTAATATGTTTTCGGGATTAAAGTGTACAACCGCCATAGACTCGGATTGAATATTGTCTTCTTTGTAAAATCTTTTTGCCCTGTTTTTTTCGTATTCTTCCAGCCCAAGGCGTTTTACCAGAATATTTTTGATAACATAAAAACTCATCTCCGGCTTAAATTCCATAAGCAAAGGCAGAGACTTGGCAGTACTGCTGTTCTGCGGCACAAGTGAATAGAGCTGATCTATGAAGCGGCTCTGAATCTTAGCAGCATCAACAGATAACCACTTTTGGGCTTCCTGGACGAATAGCTGTTCTCCCCTGCTGCCTTGACTTTGAGTCTCCAATGTTACCAGTGTCTCCTTTGGGATTCTCCGCAGATTTGCCAGCCGTTCTTCTTTAAAAACATTAGGATCGCTGTCGTCTTGTTTGGACCGTGATTCGACCGAACTCGACGAAGCTTGTTTGTAAAGCTCATTAAATTTACGAAGAGATTTTTCCCATCCATCTTTTGAAGCCAGCTCAATAAACTCTTCGGCTTTGCTCTTAACCAATCCATCATTAATTACAGCAAGCTTCTTTAAGTCATTCGCCACATTTTGCTTTACCGTTCTCGATACTGGATGCTCGACACTCGATTCTTGATTATCATCGAGCATCAAGGATCTAGTATCGAGTATCGAGTCTATGCTTTCCGGAGTTGACGCTTTTTCAGTCTTAGTCACCCGTATCAATAGCGTTATTTCTGCTAAAAGATCTCTGACCGGCCCAATGTTTTCAAATAAATTCGGCCTTTGTCCACCCCCGATCAAGTCGGGGGAAGACCTCTGGCCTGCAGCCGAACCATTCTGCTGCTCATCCCCCATTAAGTCGGGGATCGAGAAGATAATCTGGCGTAGTCTCACGGGATTGCGTCCCTGACCCATCATGTACAGCCTTCTTAAGTATTCATCAGCATCTACATCGGCAGCACTAAGCAGTCCTGTTTGCCCCGTGTAGATTTTGACGTTGTTTTTTTCTGCCACTTTTTTTGTAACGGTTTCATAATCGGCACCTCTGAGCTTTAACTGCTCCTCACTTAGATTCCCAGACTCTATGTCCTGCAGATTTGCTTCAGTTAGTGTCCTTGCTTCCTGGAGAATGCTTTCAGCCTTTGAATTTATTTTGTCACGTAAAAGCTGTTTTGAAATAATGCTTGCCACCTCAGCATAACTTCTGGCTCGTTCAACCAAAGGTGAATTGGGGTCATTTGGGTCCTGCGGTACCGACTCAGTGAATTGGCTTATATGTTTTCTGTAGTAATCTTCCGCCTCCTGGGGGGTAGGTTGTGCTATTGTTGGTGAGATATCATCGAGCTTAACTGCTATATATTCGAACTTAACCATGTCGGGAAGTTTATATCCGAAGCCATAAGGATTCTCCTGGCTCACGTCGCCGGCGTATGTATCTTTGTATCTTTTAAAATGCTCGAGCATTTTTTCTTCGCTCGGCTGTTCCTGTGTCTCGGCAAATGTCGCAGAATCAAATTTGACAAATTCAACATCTATTGTCTCATTCTCGCAACTGGCCAGAAGCATTACCTGCGAGATGGTAACGTCTTCATTCGAACAGATTAAATTGCCGTACTGCAATATCGCCAATAGTTTGCCGACAGTTTCTAATAACCGAGCTTCCGGAATTCCGTACTGCTCCATTAGCATCCTGATTCGCTGTTTATATGTTTGGCCATTGAAGAGCTGGGGGATTACCTTTGCAAGCAGCTCACCTACTTCATTATTTGTGACCTTTATCCCGGCCAGTTGTGCCTCATTTCTCAGCAGCAGCCAATATATATGGTTTGGCATCGTGTGTTTGTAAATATCATTGAGTTGCTTATCACTGATTCTGTACCGGTTTGACCTTATTGCTTGTTTTATCTGATTGATTAAGGCCGTTGAAGGTCTGCCTTCGCTAAACAGCAGTTCCGCCAATAAAACGCCTCGCAAATCCTGGGCCCTTAGCAGGTCGTCTGCCCTTAAGAGCCTCAGAATTTCCAGTTCCGTGCGGGCCAAAGATAAGTCGGAACTTTTTAATTTCCTATTATTTCCAAAATACGCTACAGCCTTATATCCTAAGGTCATTGTCGGACTGAGCAGGTAGTTTAATGCGCTGCCTCCGACAAAGGCGACCATTAAAACGATGACCACAACGGCCATCACTTTCATATTATTCTTTCGTAGCCATTTGACTAAATTCATATTTTGCTCCAGAATCCGGCAATAAATTACAGTTACGAACCCCCCCGGTTTATTGGGGAGTTTTCCACCGCCTTTTTATCCAGTTTTCAAAATCCCACAGTATAGAAAAGAACCTGAGCTTTGCAAGAAAAATAGCCCATGAAAAGCGGATTCAGCAGATATCGGCTGCATAGTTAAACTTCGTGGATTCTTGATATAGGTTTTCATTAGTAAAAATGTATAACTTACATAAGTCAAAATAGGCGGTATTTAACAATACGTTGAGATGTTACAACGATGGGTCTGTCTCAGAGCAAAAGGAAATTTGCAGAAAATAACTACGTGATCCATTTCCAGGAATTACAATTCCGTTAAGGATAAACTATTGGTCAGCTACAGCCCATGGAGTTTCCGCAGTTGTAGCATTTAAAGCAGGTGCCGTTACGGACCGTGATTGAGCCGCAAATATCACAGGCCGGCGCATCATCGCTGAAATGCGCGAACTGGGCGTTAAACTGCTGCAATACAGCAACCTCAGACTGCGTAGACTCCGATGTTTCAGTGGCAGATGAACCAACCAACACCCCGATTCGATCCGCTAAGTCAAGAGAGATATTTTCAGAAGCTACAGAAGGTCGAGCTCCTGCTGCAGGCTCGGCGCCGACGAGCGGCCTTGCAGAGACCGGAGTTGATGCTGCAACATCCTGTTTTTTATGGGTAATTGTTGTTGCTTCAGCAATTTTCTGAGCAAGGTCCCTTGTCTTTTCAACCAATTCTTTGGCGGTCGTTACATTTTCACTTTCAGGTGCCCTCGATGCTGCGGCTCTATTGGGCATATTCTTGTCCGCATAACCGGGGATAAACTGACAGCCTAACCAGCAGAAGATGTAATCAATCAGGCTCTTGGCAAAAGGTATGTCCGTGTTCGATGTCATCCCCGACGGCTCAAATCGTGCATGGCGAAACTTGTCCACTAACGTGATCAGAGGCACGCCATACTGAAGTGCCATTGATGTGCAGGTGCCAATAACATCCATAAGGCCCCCGACGGTGCTGCCCTCCTTGGCCATGGTGATAAATAACTCACCAGGCTGACCATCCTCGTATAGCCCCACCGTCAGGTAGCCTTCATGGCTGGCTACAGAAAATTTATGCGTTATGCTCTGGCGTGTATCCGGCAGACGACGTCTGAACGGCCGAGCAGGTAACGGTGCCTCAACAACAGCTTTGCTTTTAGCTTCACCGTGCTTTTTGGTTGAGACAGGCTGCAATTTCTTAGAGCCGTCGCGATAGATAGCCACCGCTTTTAATCCGAGTTTCCAGCCTGCCATATAAGCTGCAATAATATCTTCTGTTGTACTTTCCTTGGACATATTGATAGTCTTGCTTATGGCGCCTGATATAAATGGCTGAACTGCCGCCATCATCTTCAAATGTGCCATATAGTGGATATGCCTTTTGCCGTTGCGTGGCTTGAAAGCACAGTCAAAGATAGGCAAATAGTCCGGATTAAGTTTTTCCGCACCCTCAATGGTCTCATTATTATCTATATAATCGCAGATTGTTTTGATGTCGTTGGCACTGTAGCCGAGCTTCTCGAGAGCCATTGGCACAGTTCCGTTGACGAGCTTGAGCATACCACCGCCCGCCAATAATTTATATTTAACCAGCGCTATGTCCGGCTCAATGCCGGTAGTATCGCAATCCATCATAAAGCCGATTGTTCCTGTCGGTGCAAGCACGGTCACCTGAGCGTTACGAAAGCCCACTTTAGAACCTGCATCAAAGGCTTCATCCCAGATGTCCTTGGCGGCATTGCGAAGATAATGTGGACAATAAGCTTCCGGGATGTCGCAAGCGTGCTGGCGGTGCATGCTTATAACCTTAAGCACCGCCTCTCGGTTCTTGTCAAACTGGTCGAAAGGCCCTTTTATCGAGGCTAACTCAGCGCTTACTGTGTAAGCAGCTCCGGTCATTATAGCGCTGATCGCGGAAGCCAGCGTCCTTGCCTGATCAGAATCATAGGCAAGGGCCTCACTCATAATGAGAGAGCCAAGATTAGCATAACCCAAACCGAGCGGACGAAATAAATGGCTGTTCACGGCAATCAACTTATCCGGATAACTGCCGTTGTCCACCAGGATTTCCTGAGCAATTATGAAGAGCCGAACCGCTTTTTTAATACTGTTAATGTCAAAGGAGCCGTCTTCTTTGCGGAACTTAATAAGGTTCAGCGAAGCCAGATTACAAGCTGAATTGTCTATAAACATGTATTCACTGCACGGGTTTGAAGCATTGATGGGCCCCGAGGCCGGACAAGTGTGCCAACGATTGATTGTGCTGTGATACTGCAAACCCGGATCGCCGCAGATTCTTGTACCTTCTGAAATCAGCTCCATAAGCTGGCGAGCTGAATGCTCGCCCATCTTTTCGCCTGTCGTTACAGCATAAGTGGACCACGTGTCATCCTTTTCTACCGCCTGCATAAACTCATCGGTCACCCGCACAGAGAGATTTGTATTTTGAAACGCCACGCTGTTGTATGCCTCGGCGTTATGGTCGCCATCGTAACCGGCCTCAATGAGTGCCCAGGCCTTTTTTTCCTCTTCGGTTTTACAGGTAATGAACTCTTTGATATCGGGATGGTCAACCTTCAACGATTGCATTTTCGCTGCTCTGCGGGTTTTACCGCCAGATTTAATTACCGCAGCTATCTGGTCATAAACCATCATAAAGCTTAAAGGTCCTGACGGCTTTCCGCCGCCGGAGAGCTTCTCCTTGCTGCTTCGCAGTGTTGAAAGGTCGGTTCCTGTGCCGGAGCCGTGCTTGAAAAGCATCGCTTCGCTCGTTGCCAGGCGCATTATGTCTTCCATCGAGTCTTTAACCGACTGGATAAAACAAGCTGACGCCTGGGGATACCCGTAGCTGTTATTACATGGCACTGCGTCATTTAACTGCGGGTCCCAGTGGAAGTTGTGTTTACTACCGTCTATACCATAAACGTCAGAAAGGCCTACGTTAAACCATACAGGTGAATTAAATGCTCCGTATTGATTTACACATAACCAGGTCAGCTCGTTATAGAAAGTTTCAGCATCTTCGTTAGAGGCAAAGTAACCATCTTTTTTGCCGCGGTCGGCTATCGTTCTGCAAACACGGTGGACAAGCTGCTTTACGGAATGTTCCCGCTGTCCGGTTTCAACATCACCATAGAAATATTTGCTTGCTACAACTTTGGTTGCCAATTGGCTCCAGGTCAGCGGTACTTCGATGTTATCCTGCTCGAAAACTACCTGTCCGTTGTCGCCTGTGATCTTAGCCGAGCGTGTCTCCCATTCCAGTTGTTCAAATGGGTGCACACCCGGATTTGAGAAGAAATGCTCGATTTTCAAACCCATCGATCCTGGGGATTCTGAGGCGGTTTTCTGTTCGGCTTGCTGACTTCTGAAAGGATTCTCAGGCTCGAATTTATAAGACATCGATGCGCCTCCCTGCGAGGAAAATATAACCACAATATATAGAAAAATATAACGGAACAAAACAACATGTTGTTGAGAAAACAAATTATCAACTTACTGATCGTCTTAGTTAGTGTAAAGTTAAAAGTTCAAAAATTCCGTGCATATTCGATGACTCTTTTCTTAGTCCTTATATTTGCTTAAGCTACGAAGAAAAATTTTTTTTATTGAGATGATTTATTGAAGACCAGTCGCCTGCAACCAGCGCTGAGCAATCCAGGCGTGCGCCCACACATACGGATGAACCATATCCGAAGACCATTTTTCGGAAGGCACAAGCTTGATTTGCTTGTCGATTTCGCTCTGCAACGGTACTAAAATGGCTCCAAATTCCTTCGCCAAACGCTCAACGATGTCGATATAGCTGCGCAGGGTCTTGAGTATTTCATTTTCTTCTTTACCCCGTGAGATAATGTCTTGATCTATCTCACGGGGTGAATCGCAAAACATAAATGGTTCCATGAGGATTAATTGACAATCGCACTGCTGTTTTGCCTGTGAAAGCAACTGCCTGTAAGTTAGCTCATATTCATTCTCATATACGGCCTGGGGCAGCTTCTCCGGAGTTGTGTATTGCTTCCAGACATCGTTGACACCGATCAGAATACTCAGGATGTCCGGCTTATACCTGATGCAGTCTTTCTCCCATCGGTGCTTCAAATCCCGTATGGTATTTCCGTTGATACCCGTGTTTATAATACTGATATTCAGTTCGGGGTACTTCGCCAGAAGGGTGTTCGCTGCGAAATGCACATACCCAAAGCCGAACGGCTTATAAGCCGGCAGGTCTCTGTCGGCATCTGTTATGCTGTCGCCGATGAATAAGATTGTTTGATTGCTCTTTAACTCAATTTTAGAGTGCATATTTGGCGCCTTCTTGGCGGATTATTACATCTGAGAGAAAAGATTTTATAGGGATTGGTTTGCCTGACAAGTTATTTTTTATCAATCTTCCACGTAGAATGACCAGATCATCCCCGCGCTGTATCCATCGTCTTCATTCAGGGCAGGATTTGAAGGATGCTCAGCCCGAAACTATTTCCATCGAAGCTGGTTGAATTCTTCTAAGGTATGAATGAACTTTATAGTGCCTTCACACCAATAAGGCAAACCTCCCCTTTGAGATATTCGATCTTTTCATGGCAGTACCTCATTATCTTTCTGCTGTTTCCAATCCTTCGACCTCAGCGTTCTCCAATATGAATGGCTCGCCTTGCTTTGTTTCAATTTTCACGTTCTTGAGCTTGATTCCTTTGGCATTGCGAATCGTAAGTCCGGAAGAAGCGGAGATGCGGACGTTGTCCAATACGATATCAGATATATGACTCTCCGGCAGGCCGATGATGATGCCCGCTGCTCTCTCGCAGGTAGCTGTCAGATTGCTGATGCGGATATTTCGATAGATCGGGGTTCCCTCGGTAACGGGCTGCGCGGCGTCCTCTTTGGGAGCGGAGCGCTGCACGGGGTCTTTCGCCGAGTTATTCATGTAGTAGCAAGTGAATGTGATGGCTGGATCAACATTCTTCATGGTGATGTCGCTGTAGATGAGGTTTTCCACAACGCCGCCCTTGCCGCGTGCGGATTTGATGCGAATCCCATTCTCGGTGCCTTCAAAAGTGCAGTTCCGCACCGTCAGGTTGCGCACGCCGCCGGTTGTTTCGCTACCGATGGACATGCCGTGACCGTGCAGAAAAACGCAATCGGTGACTGTAATGTTCTCAGAGGCAAACTCGCGTCCATCAACCTTGCGGCCGGATTTGATGGCGATGTTGTCATCGCCAACGTCAATGTGGCACTTAGTAATCAAAACATTCCTGCAGATACTGGGATCAATCGCGTCGCTATTGGGCGCACCAGCGGGAGCGAGGACGGTCACGTTCGAGACGACCACGCCGTCGCAGTCTGTGGGCACAAAATGGAACTTTGGCGAGTTCTGCAGGGTGATATTCTCCAAGCGCACATTCTTGCAGCGGGTCAAGACAATCAAATTCGGGCGGGGCAGCGTGTAGCCTGGAGTCTTGCGCCGCGCCTCCTCGGCTGGTCCCCACCAGACCTCACCGTTTCCGTCGATCGTGCCTTTACCAATAATCGTGACATCCGTAAGGTCTTTGCCGCTGATAAACGGGATGAAATCACCACCGCCCCTGGCGCTCAGCCAGTCGCCGGGCGTCTTCATAAAATCGGCATGGTTGGTAGTCGCCTGCAATTTCGCGCCTTCATCGAGCTGCAGGGTGGTTTTGCTCCGCAGTACAATCGGCTTGCTCAAATACGTACCAGCGGTCAGGAGCACAATGCCGCCGCCAGCCTGGCCGCATTCGTCGAGTGCCTTTTGGATGGCTTCGGTGTCGAGTGTTTTGCCGTCGCCCTTGGTGCCGTATTGGCGGACATCAAAGACCTTATCTGGTGATTGCGCAACGGTTTCTCCGCAGAGCAATACAACATTTGCCAATAGCAAAACAGCAAGGAGCAACCTCTGCCAATCCGTAAGCCTTATCTTGTTTTTACACATTTTTGTCATTTGACATCTCTCTTTTGAAAATGATCTTAATGAATCTGGTCTGGAAAATAACGTGTTCTTAATCACTTGTCAAATGAAGAAGCTGGTTTCAATATTGAATCGCCTGTCGGCGACAATGCAGGGAATGGTAGGATTGTTCTATCCTACGACGGGTTATGTGGCAATAGGTGCCAAACACGATCCTTCAATGAATCGAATCAGATGTGACTGTACGCAGCATAATCTTAGAATGACACATTTTGCTAAGACTTTTCTTCTTTGGGTTCCTCTTTGGGTTCCTCAGGTGGAGCTGTTAGAGTAGATTTGCTCGCCTCAATCGTGCCGCCATAAGCTCCCATATTAATCCTGTCGCCGTTCGGAAGCGGCTCGAGGACAAAGGGGCTGTTTGGATCTCCCGCGTCAACACATGGGCTTGTAACTTCATCAAGGATCCAGACGCCGTTTTCTGGGTCCCATCGGCCTGCCTCTGATTTCAAATGATAATCACCATCGATCCAGATAGCGTTTGAATCGTTTGGCTCAACAATAATGCTGATGTCGTTCCAAGCGGCCCAATAACCGGGGCTTGCAAAATTAGGGTCAGTATCAATGTTGCCATCGCTCCAAACAACAGTGCTTAACGGATCATAGATTGCCGATTGACCACCTTTTATATCCGAATAGGAAATAGTCACTATCGAGCCATCTTCGTTCCATATCTGGTAACTATCATCCCAGAGTATGGAATTGGTTATGAAGGCTAGGCATGGTTCTGGTTTTTCTTTCTGCCATGTTTGCCAACATGCAATAGAGTTTCCATACGATGCTCTGTTTGCGGCAAACGTGCAGTTTATAAGTGTTGTGATGCTTCTGATGCTGTTCACTCCGCCGCCTGTGCCGTTTACAGCTGAGTTGGCACTGAAGATACAATTAATCAATGTCGTATTGCTTTGATCGTTGAAAATCGCACCCCCGCCCGATACGAGCTCGCTGTCGTTTCTCTCAACTGAATTAGCAACAAACACGCAATTAATCAGTGCAGGATTGCTCTGATAGTTTGCCATTCCTGCCCCTACGCCCTGCCAAATCGCTACATTCCCGGAGAAAGTACAGTTAATCAGCACAGGATTGCTATTTTGATTATACATTCCTCCGCCGCTTCCGGGCAGCTCATTAAAGCTGACAGTATTTTCGCTGAAAACGCACCCAATCAGCGTTGGATTGCTACTATTGATGTTGTACATTGCCCCGCCTGTATACGCATCATTTCTTATAAGGGTGCAGTTGGTAATTGTAGGACTGCCTGCATCGCTATACATACCCCCGCCCAGCGGACCCTGTCCGCTTGTGATGGTGAAGCCATCAAGCACAGCGTTCGGGTCTGTTCCACTGGCGGTTGTAACGTGATAGCTGTTTTCCAGTTCTAACAACCAGATATTCAAGCTGTCATTACCATTGAGGTCGCCACTAAGAATTGTTTCGTACGGGTTGGTATCTCTAACATTAGGGTCCGACTCGCCAAAACCGGCGTAACCGCCCTTGATGGTCACGCCGTTTATAAGCTGAAATGTAGCATTGCGGTCACCTGGTGTTTGATTTCCGCCCTGATCCGGCGTGTAAATGCCGGCTGCAACTAAGATTTGAACCGGTTTGGCTGAAGAATTAGCATCGGCCAAGGCGTCCTGGAGGTAGATATCAGCATCAGCCCAGCTTGAGCCATTATTTGCACCGGTAGCATCTGCATCGACATAGATTGTCTTTTGTGCTAAAGAAATGCTGCTAATTCCAGCTAATAAAATAGTTACAGTTAGCCAAATATTAAGATTTGATCTTTTCATCACTAATCCTCCAGAAAAAATCCTACAATGGGAAAAATACCATAAAACCATAGGAATTTTACCAAATCAGTAGGGGTTGTGTCCAGAAATTTCGCTGCAATAGCGGCCTTTTTCAGCAGTAAGCAATGTAGATGAATAAATTTATGGGGAAAGAAAATCCTTTCGCTGATTGCAGCTTAAAATTAAAATTGGGTAGTGCACTTACATCGAATTTTGGTTTTGATTACGTCAGGAAGGCAAAAAGCTTTGTTAATTACTTCTGTAAATTTAACAAGCTCTTTTGACGAAATATGAAATAATGGCAGCGAGCAATGATAAAAACAAATTTAATGCGATCCGGCGTAAAATAAAGACTTTTCCGACCAATCCCGGCTTATATTTTATGAAAGGCCAGGCGGATAAAGTCCTTTACATCGGAAAGGCCAAGAACCTGCGCTCGCGGGTGGCCAGCTATTTTCAGCCTGGCGGCGAGATAGCTACCGCGCGTGGGCCGAAAATCGCCGAAATGCTCAGCAAAGTCAAAACCGTTGACTTTCTCGAAACGGAAACGGAAGTAGATGCGGTGCTGAAGGAAGCCCGCCTGATAAAGGATATCCGCCCACCATATAATTCCGACCTTACCGATGACAAGACCTTTCCTTATCTGGAAATCACCATAGGCGAGGATTTTCCCGGCGTTTATATCACACGAAAACCTCGGCCAACCGGCAGCAGACTTTTCGGACCTTTCGCCGGCGCAAAGGACCTGCGGCTGGTTTTAGTAGAGCTGCAAAAAATATTTAAGTTTCGCACCTGTACACTTGGTATAAAAGAAGGTGATCCGAAGCGCAGGTTCTTTCGGCCCTGTATCTTGTACAGTATCAAGCAGTGCACCGCACCCTGCGCCGCCAGGGTAGAAAAAGCTGAGTACAGAAAGAGCATTAGTGACTTCATTAACTTTTTGCGCTCGAAGCGCTCCACGGTTCTGCGGCAGTTAGGAAAACAAATGGCCGAGGCAGCCGAAAAGCTGGAATACGAAAAAGCCTCGATGTATCGCGACCGTATTCGGCTGATTGAACGGCTCGACCGTCGCGGCCTGCCGGAGGAAGATGTTCAGCCGGAAGTCTTCGCTGATGATCCAACCGAAGCACTTCTGAAGTTACGGGATTTGCTGCATATACCCGATCAGGTCAGGATTATCGAAGGTATAGATGTCGCAAATATTTCCGGAGCCGAAGCAGTTGGTTCGTTAGTCAAATTTATTGATGGAAAACCCTTTAAAAGCGGCTATCGGCGATTCAAAATAAAAACAGTCGAAGGCATTGATGACTATGCCATGATTGCCGAAGTTGTCAGACGCAGATATAAATACGCCTTGAGGGATGAAGAGCTTTGGCCCGACCTTGTTTTAATTGATGGGGGGCTTGGTCATTTACGCGCCGCTGAGGCAGCTCTAAGACAGATGAAGGCACCGGATATTAAAATCGCCTCGATTGCCAAAAGACAGGAAGATATTTATTTGCAGGGAAGTTCGGAGTCCGTGAGATTGCCTGCTCATTCGCCTGCTCGTAAGCTGCTGCAATATGTCAGAGACGAGGCTCACCGTTTCGCCCAGCATTATTTCCACATCCTGCGGACCAAGAAAATGCTAAACGAAAAAATCTCTCAATAAGTTTGGCTTGTTAACTTATCTTCATCTTCGATCCGCCGGAGATAGACCGTGAAGGGGAGCCCAAATCCGTCCTTGCCGGATGCGGTGAAGACGCACTTGGGGATTGCCGCTTTTCCGACCAATCACATGCCCCGCGAAGGCGGGAGTTCGGGTCCTTAAGCAACAATCAAAGTACCGTACAACCCAAACAAGCCCTTTTTTTTTCTATAAAAATGACATGTATCCCGTGATTTCCGAGATTAGCGTTGAGTCGGGTAGTACTATGGATGTAAGATTGGCGGGATTAATTATTGAAAAGGCCAGCGGCATACATAAGAACATAGATGCATAGAGCCAAAGTTGATTCTGTACTCTGGCTCACTGTGATTGTTGGTGGTATCTGAACATCGGCGAACTAACACAATCCGAGTTTCCTGATGTGTAAAACCTTATTATATATGCAAATATCTCACACTCAAGCCTGAATTTTTCTTTTTTTCTTGACTTTTCACAGCATATTGTATAGAATACTCCATAATGTGGGTGGTCACGTGAAGCTTGGTTAAAGACTAAGCTTTGCCCCTAAAGGGAGGAGATGACAAACGCGGGGGAATGGATTTCCAATTTTTAGTAATAAAGCAGTAATGCATGGTAATGATGCGTAGTAAAAACGCGAGTCTGGCATTACTGCCGGTGGTTGTTTTTTGGTATTTGAGGGAGGACAACAAGAGGATTAAATTTCTGATACCATGCCCACTAACGTTTTAGCAGATGTGAAATTATTATACGTAAACTACATGTGCCGTATATTTACTCGACCTCACAGGAGGAGGAAGCTTTTCAATGTTGAAATGTAACTGACGGGGACGGAGTTTATCCAGAACTAATGAAGAATCAAGATGCAAGCTACTTTAAACCTATGGGGGGTAAGATTATCCTCTCCAGCGGGCGCAATTATTGTATTAAGTTCAACTTTTAATTTATGATAACACAAATGGAGTTTTTTTTGTATGCGGGGAAGTTTAAAAATTCATAAAGAAGTCCTGTGATTTTGGGAGGTAGGCTGATGCGATATTATCGAGTTTTAAGAATGAGAAAATTGTTGGTCCTTATCGTGGGAGCGGTTCTGGTTGGCTCATTTATGGGCTGTCAGACCTCGGGATCGATGTCTGAAATGGAGGCGGAACATCAAAGGCTGACGGGTATCATCCGACAACAACTTAATGAAAGCCGATCCGGCGTGCTGGGTGTGTCTGAAACGGGGGTGAACGCCTCTTCAGATGTGGCTTTGAGGTCAGGCGATGAGATTGAGTTGAAGTTCTATTATACGCCTGAGCTTGATATCACTCAGACAGTGCGTCCCGACGGAAAAATCTCGCTGCAATTGATCGGGGAGATAGACGTTTTAGGGAAAGGACCTTCAGAACTTCGAGAAGAGCTGCTGAAACTATATATACCTCATCTAAAAAAGCCGGAGATTGCAGTGATAGTCCGATCACTGCTGAACCGTCGTGTGTATGTAGGAGGCCAAGTGACTACACCGGGAGTCATCGAAATGCTTGGAGAAATCGATGTCCTGGAGGCAATTATGGAAGCCGGAGGATTCATTTTACCCGAAGCTGAATTCAGAAATGTAATTGTCATTCGCCATAAGGAGGGTCAGCGATACGCATACTCGGTCAATCTGGAAGATTCCTTGAAAGGCAAAGGATCGCAACCGTTTTATTTGCAGCCACGAGATATCGTATATGTGCCCAGAACCAAGATCACCAAGGTTGGTCAATGGGTTGACCAGCACATAAATAAGCTCATGCCGGATATCGGCTTCTACTTTGCAAGAACATCTGGAAAAACCACGGTTGGTTATCGTACTTATTAAAACATATAAGTTTGTATGTTTCGGAAAGGGGAAAAGCAGATGACAGATAAAGTAATTGGGGTTGAGGAAAAACTGAATGAAAAATCGCTGCGCGATCTATATTATGTTTTCTTTCGACACAAGTGGAAAGTGCTCCTGTTCTTTTTAGCCATTGTTGTTATAGTGACTATTAGTACCTTTGTTAGCGATAGTATCTATCGCTCGGAAGCCGGACTGATGGTGCGCCTCGGCCGTGAAACCGTGACCTTGGATCCCACGGCGACGACCGGTACAATCATTCCAGTGTCCCAATCTCGCGAAAGTGAGATAGTTACCGAGCTTGAAATTATCAGGAGCCAGAATATTGCCGAAAAAGTGGTGGATTCCATTGGACTGGAAGCATTTATATCTCCTCTTGAAGGACGATCGAAACGAAGTCTGTTGGAACGATTGGGTCTTACTACACAAGTAAGCGACCATGATGCTGTTGTACTCAGCGTTATGAGTAACCTGAAGGTTGATGTCCAGAAAGCCAGTTGGGTAATCAATCTTTCTTACGAGGCAAAAAATCCCGAACTAACTCAGCAAGTGCTCAGCAAATTTATAGATTGTTATCTCGAAAAACACATTGAAGTGCATCGTACGCCCGGATCATATCAATTCTTCGTTCAGGAATCAGAACAATTACGAAATAAACTTGCAGCAACTGAAAAACAGCTTATGGATTTGATGAACCAGACCGGTATCTCATCGTTAGATGAGCAGCGGTCGGCCGTCTTAAGTCGCATAGGTACTTTACAGGCTGAGATAGATGGCACGGAGGCCGATTTAGCTGCTTCCAGAGCAAAAGCACAGGAATTGCAAAGCAGCCTGGCTAATACACCGGATTTAGTAGTGACGGGAGCAACTGTGGGGCTTCCGAACGCTGCTGCTGACGGTATGCGTTCGCGGCTTTACGAGTTGCAACTCTTAGAGCAGGACCTTATGTCCAAGTTTGAGCCGGAAAGTCGACAGGTGCAGGATGTTCGTCGGCAAATTGCTGCAGCACAGGCACTGCTCGACCAGGAAAACCAGGCACGTAGCACCCTTACTAAGGGACTAAATACGACTTACCAGGGAGTACAATCAGCAATGCTCGCCGAACAGGCAAACATCGCATCATTTCAGGCCAGAGTTAACGATACGAAGAGCAAATTGGAACTTGCAAAGGCGGAGCTAAAAACTCTAAATGATAACAGCAATAAGATCACAAGCCTGGCGCGTGAGGTAGAGATACAGGAAGAAAATTATCGTAAATATTCCGGGAACCTCGAACAAGCCCGAATTGACGATGCTCTGGAAACTGGAAAAATATCAAACATCAATGTAATACAGCCGGCCACGCTTCCAATAAAGCCGGTTCGACCCAACAGGGCGCTCAATCTCCTGTTAGGTCTTTTAATTGGCATTGTGGGTGGAATAGCGATTGCATTTTTATCTGAATACTTGGACCACTCTATTAAGACGCCTGACGAGGTGGAGCAAAAGCTGCAGCTTACGACTATTGCTTGTATCCCACGTTTTGCGGCCAGCAGGATATCTTCCGCAAATAAGTGGGATATCCCACAGCAAGTCAAAGAATACTACGAGGCGTTCAAAGAACAGGTGCTGTTAGGCCCCAGCGGCTCTAAAAAAGCTACGCAAGTACTGGCTATTACTGGTTCACACGATAATGAAGGTGCCAGCTCTGTTGCGGCAAACCTGGCGCGTGCGCTGGCGCGGCCCGGAGATGGGCAAGTGCTGCTTGTGGATGCGAACTTTCAACATCCTTCAATACATCAGATATTTGAATCGAGACTTTCACCTGGATTGTCTGACATTCTCACTAACGGACAGAATATAGATGGTGTCGTTGTTCCTTCGCCGGTACAGAATCTCCATATTCTCTCGGCTGGTACAATAAACGGCAATCTCTCAGAAATTTTCGATTCAGAGAAATTTACAAGCCTTCTGGATTCGATAAAGAAGGATTACCGGTATGTCGTTATTGACTTGCCAGCCGTGAATGAAGCAAGCTGGGCGCTTAGATTAGCCAGGCTATGTGACGGTGTTGGTTTGGTCGTAGAAGCAGAGAGATCTCGGTGGGAAGTCGCGCAGAGGACTAAGGAACTGTTGGAACAGTCGAAAGCCAAGATCATTGGAGTCATTATTAATAAGAGACGGTTCTATATCCCGCGTTGGTTGTACCAGACTTTGTAGGCAAATTGGCTGCGTAAATCTTGTTAAGAATAAGAATACAGCGAAAATTCGAGAATACCGATTTTGACGATAGGGCGTCTCAATACAAGTAACACCTATAACATCTTGCAAATTAAAGACTTAGGCCATTTTGTCCTTGATGTGCCGTCAGGTATTATGATGAATAAAGGGTTCCAGAGAGCATGATCTCTTGGCACAGTTGTGGTTGATGAACGCTTGTATCGGTTGAATAAAAAATTCAAAAATATTGAAAAAAACTTGACAAAAAGTTAAAAATGCGTTAATTTAATGCTAAAGCTGCTTGTAGTATACATTCATAACGCGTTTTGACAGAAACGTGTGCTTTAAGAGCTTGGAATTCTTTCATTGGAGGAGATTAAAGAGGCAGATAGGAGGCTGGAGGAGGAGTTAAAGGGTGAAGGATAAACCGAAGCAGCGGGCACCGTCGAGATATACGGTCTATCCAAAGTATACAAAAAAGCAATGTAGTGTTCACTTAGCTGAAGAACTACATGCCATACTCGAACGGGAGAAAGCTCGAGCAGATCGTAATGCACATCAATTTTCTTTTATTCTTTTCAATTTAAATAATAAGACAGCAGGGGGGAGTAATTTACAAGCGTCCTCTTTAACCAACATACTTGTCAGTCGTATTCGTTGGACAGATGAAGCTGGATGGTTTGACAATAAGTGCCTATGCGTTGTCTTGCCCGACACATCCAATATTGGCGCTCAGAAATTTGCTGATAGCATCTTGCAAATGCTATCTGTAAAATCAGATACTTCGGATTATACTATTTATACTTATCCATCTGAATCCTTTCCTGGGGGTAATGGCCATTCCAAACAGCTTAGATTCAAGGATATTTGTCCCCGATGGGAACCGGGGACATTGGAGGATTATTCAACATTTGCGGATAATGACGGACCCGATGGGGATTCGATTGACAAAAAGGTGTTGATGGATGATACAGCACATGGCGATATTACATTGGAAGCGGAGTCTGATTTACCTTTCTTCCAGCCGGGCCCTATATGGAAGCGTGCTTTTGACATATTGGGTTCAATAGCTGCTCTTATTATTTTGTCTCCCTTATTTGTTTTTGTATCGCTATTGATTAAAGCTGTGTCTAAGGGACCGGTTTTCTTCAAACAGCAAAGAATAGGATATAAAGGTAAGCCGTTTATTATGTTGAAATTTCGAACTATGAGGGTTAACGCCGACGTTGCGGGGCATCGGCAGTATGTTACAGGATTAATAAATGGCGCAAAAAATGGGGATGCTGATAAGCCGATGACTAAGCTGAGCAGTCATCGGGAGAGGATTCGATTTGGCAGGATACTTCGCAAGATGTGTATTGACGAGCTGCCACAATTGTTTAACGTGCTTCGTGGTGATATGAGTTTGATTGGTCCACGTCCTGCTCTATCCTACGAGGTGGAGGAATATTTACCCTGGCATTATGATCGATTCAATGCTATTCCCGGCATGACCGGTCTATGGCAGGTAAGCGGCAAAAACAGGCTTAGCTTTAATAAAATGGTACGACTGGATATTCGATATGCCAGAGGGTTGTCTTTTGGGCTCGACATGAAGATTTTATTAAAGACACCATTTGCTATTATTTCTCAAATTATTGATGATACGAAAAGAACAAAAGGAATGAAATTAAGGGGGGTGGAGAAATGCTTAACATTGCGGTTGTAGGCTGTGGATACTGGGGGCCGAATCTTGTTCGTAACTTTGCTTCCATTTCAGAATGTAAAGTAAAGTTAGTTTGTGATACCAGCGTTGATCGACTGAATTACATCAAAAGACTCCATCCGAAGGTGGAAACTACCTGCAAGCTTGATGATGTAGTTAGGGATTCCGGTCTTGACGCAGTTGCAATAGCCACACCCACATGCCTGCATTTTGAAATGGGCATGAAATGCTTGCAGGCTGGAAAGCACATCTTAATCGAAAAGCCCATGGCCGGCTCTGTAAAAGAGTGCAGCGATTTAATAGCACTTGCCGAAAAGCAGAAGTTAGTGCTCATGGTTGGACACACCTTTATCTTCTCCACACCTGTCAGGAAAATCAAAGAAATTATTGCTTCGGGTGAGCTCGGCGAGATTCAATACATTAGTTCTCGTCGTTTGAACCTCGGTCTTTTTCAAAAGGATATAAATGTAGCCTGGGATCTTGCTCCCCATGATATCTCTATTATTCTTTATATCCTTGAGGGAGACCCTGTATCGGTCAATTGTCAGGGTAAATCCCATGTTACCGAGGGGATCGAAGATGTAACTAATATGACGTTGAATTTCACTAATGGTGCTTTTGCCACGGTCCAGAGTAGCTGGCTCGACCCCAATAAGGTTCGTGAGACAATGTTTGTTGGCAGAAGAAAAATGCTCGTTTATGATGATTTGGAGCCTATAGATAAGATAAAGATATACGACAAACGGGTGGAAATACCGCCTCACTACGATACATTCGCGGAGTTTCAGTACTCATACCATTATGGGGGCATGTATGCTCCGTTCCTCAAGCTTGCGGAACCTTTGAAAGTTGAATGCGAGCATTTTTTAAACTGCATTAAAACCGGAGCAAAGTCCGAATCAGGCGGCCTGGAAGGCCTGAGGGTGGTTCAGGTGCTTGAGGCTGCTACAAGGTCATTACAAAACGGCGGTGGTAAGGTCGAGATCAACAATCTGCCTGTGTCTTGGAAAAATCGATAACCATGCGGAGATGGTTTTTTAAGCCACTTGTAACTGAGATTCTCGTTATAATGTGCTAACGTAAGTATAAAGAAATCCACCGCCTGTACTTGGCATAGCTAAATTTTGGACTGCTTAGTTTCGGTAAGAGACGACACTGAACCGGTATATATCGAAAAGGTGTTGAATCAGCGACTAAGCCTACTTGTGCTGTCAGGCCTATAATTACCAGAAAAATTATGATGTGGGGACATATGCGGTCATGCTAAACAGATGCATACCAGCTTCTATTAACAGTTTCTTGACAAAAGGACACATACGTAGCGTCAGAGCCAAAAAGAATATACTTGCTTCCTTTTTACTCAAAGGTACAAGCGTTTTTATCAGTTTTGCCTTAGTACGTATGACGTTGGACTACCTTGATGTCACAAAATATGGTATTTGGTTGACTTTAAGCTCAATTATAAGCTGGTTTGTTTTTTTTGATATTGGCTTAGGTAATGGTTTACGTAATAAGTTTGCTCAAGCCATTGCTAAAAACCAACAAGAGTTAGCTAAAACCTATGTTAGTACAACGTATGCTGTTCTAAGTTTAATTATAATTACCGCTTATGTATTGTTTCTAATTATTAATCCTTTTTTAAATTGGTCTAAAATCTTAAATACCGGGCCTGAGCTTGCAAGCGAATTGTCTTTGCTAGCACTAATTGTTGTCACTTTCTTTGTTTTACATTTTATCCTAAAGATTATTGGAGTCATACTTACGGCCGATCAAAAACCCGCTATAAAAGACGCTTTTGTTCTGACCAGCAGTCTGCTTTCTTTGGTGATTATTTATTTTTTAACGAAAACTACGTCTGGATCACTTTTATATCTGGGGACAACGCGAGCTGCTACGCCAGCAATTGTCTTACTTCTTGCTTCATGTATCTTTTTTAACAGGGATTACAAACAATATAAACCTTCATTAAAATATATAAATTTTAGGTATTTTAAGGACCTTGCAAGTTTAGGTCTGCAATTTTTTGTTATTCAGATAGCTGTTCTCATATTGTATTCGACAGATAATATGATAATCACACAATTATTTGGGCCTGCTGAAGTTACTCCATATAACATAGCTTTTAAGTATTTTTATATTATATCCATGATTTTTGGAATTATAATTACACCTTTTTGGTCAGCTTTTACAGAAGCTTACGCAAAAAAGGATATTAAATGGATTAAAAATTCAATACAAAAATTAACTTATAGTTGGGCAATCTTAAATGGTTTAGCATTAATTATGTTATGTCTATCTAATTTTGCTTATAAAGTGTGGATTGGCAGTGCAGTGAATATACCCTTTTCTTTATCGTTAGGGATGCTGTTATTCGTTGTTATTAGCACGTGGAACCACGTGTTTATTTACTTTGTCAATGGAGTCGGCAAAATTAGGTTGCAATTCTACTCTGCGGTAATAGAAAGTCTCGCCAATATTCCTCTTTCAATATTGCTGGCTAAGTATTTCAACTTGGGCTCTGTCGGAGTGATTTTAGCTACTTCCATCTGTATTCTTCCCCGTTCAATTTGGGCACCAGTACAGTATTATAAGATAATCAATAATCGTGCACATGGAATCTGGGGAAAGTGAGTAAATATAGTAGTAAATCGGTTAGAGTCATATAGAACTATGAGATATTTGTATACAAGATTTAAAGACATATTAAATAGAATGATTTCCTTTGAAATAAGGAGCGGGAATTATTTTGAACTAGGCGAATTTATTGATCTCCTTGTCAACCAAATACCCTACATCCGCCTTAAGAATATTGTTGAGGGCATAAGAAAATGGACATTTAATTCTTTGAAGCTGGCAAATGAGCGCATCACTATAGGTATAATGAAACTACAATATTACAAAAAGATCGACTTATTGACAGATAAATCAAAAGATGAATCGTGCGATAAAGCCTTTCTTTATCCTATTAATATCATTTGTCAACTTGTGGATTTTCTCTACTTGTATCAAAATAAGCAAAAGGTTTTCAAAACGAAATTAAAAGTTAGTTTAGAGCGAGATGTAAGATATTCTACCTGTAAGTTATATACAAATATTAGTTCATCCGAACACTCCTTTAGTTCCGGAGGAGATCGGCAGATTTGGAGTATGATTCATCAATTTACCAGTGCAAAGAATTTACATAGTCCCTTTGTCGAGATAGAAAGACTTAACGAGAATGGAAAGTGCTTAATTTTGGTTAGGTTTGATTTATTTAAGTATTACGAAGAAGAAAAGAGAGTGTTAGAGACGTGTAGAAAGAGAATTGGCTTGGAATATTTTACAGAATTTAAAAAAAATAGAAATCATGTAATTTATGGTAGTTCTGAGGACAATTTTATCAAAATAGTTGACTCTAGGATACTGGCCGATAAGAAAAATTCATTATATTTGGAATCTATTTTTCTTGATAGATTAAAAGATCTCGATGGTTTCCCCACTGTAAGGCAGTATTTGAGAATCGACAGTTATGAGATACTTGTTACTAATAACATCGTGGGGAAAACTTTCAGTGAATGTTTATCGGGTACTAACGGCGAAATAGACACTCACTTAGTATTCAAATTGTTTGATCAGATCCGCAAACTTAGAGAAAACTTTATCATACATAGAGATTTGAAAGACTCAAATATAATGATTTCTGACTTAGAGGAGGTATCTATAACAGATTTTGACCAAGCCGTTTTGAGTACAGATTTATCTAATAAGGCCGACCTTAAAAAAAAGAATTATTTCAGCTTAGTTTGTCCGTGTCATACTTTGCACAATCTACTAAGTACAAGACCGCAAATAATAAATAAGATAAATACAATACAAGAAGAGCTTAAGAAGGTATGGCAAGAAGCAGCAAAAACCAACAGTAATTCTCCAGGAGTAGAAATTGCATACTATTCTTATGATTTTGGTGAGGTCAATTATTTCGGAGAAAGAGACTTTTTTGCAAGATGGCTGTTACTTGAAAAGAATCATATCTCTTTGAAAGATAAGATAGTGGTCGAATTAGGTTGTAACCTTGGTCTTTTCGGAGCGTACAGTGCATTATATGGGGCAAAATCTGTTACCTGCTTCGATATGGATTTAGACATAATTAAGTGTGCGAAAAGACTATCAGATATAATGGAATTAAGAAACATTAAACACGAGGTTAGAGACCTTAACGTCAAGGGGGCTTTTAAAGATATTAAGAAGATAGATCTTATGTTTGCTATGTCGGTTTATTTTTGGCTAAAGGATACTACAGAGTTCGACAGACTGATGAGATTGGCAAGAGAGGTTTTTTATGAGGGCCATGAACAATATGATGTTGAATATAACCGATTGAAAGCGTGGGGTTTTATAGATATTAAACCGATAGGTACATCTGATCGTTTGCGGGCTATATTCTATGCTGCGAAGTGATTATATTTTCGCAAAGTACATATCTGTGTTTCTTTAATGTCTGGAGGAGAAATGTCTAGAAGAATTACAATTTCGGCTATTTTAATGTACGCTCTTCTGTTTGTTTGTATTAACACGTCACATAGCTGGTATCCTTTTCCAGAAACCTCTGCTGGTGAAATATTTCGTTTTGACAAGATATTGCTTTTCGGAGAAGCCACTATTTATCATTTATTTGCTATGCTGTTTTTCTTGATACTTTTTTACGTAAA